>Ga0214479_100122_pt1 | contig 46887 bp, 35 predicted proteins | sample M1_20Mar14CPVII9_5_FD_165054 | JGI IMG/M metagenome (GOLD analysis project Ga0214479, IMG submission 165054) | Marine eukaryotic communities from Monterey Bay, California, United States - M1_20Mar14CPVII9sort6BwellE14 | ecosystem: Environmental > Aquatic > Marine > Unclassified | place: USA... | reverse complement strand
GGAATCAACAGAGACAGGTAGTAATGAGGTAGAACAAAAGAAGGAGAAGAAGGAAAATAAGAAGAAGACATCACCAGCTGATACTGATATAGTAGAGATAAGTACTGACGATGCAGAGAAGAAGAAGGAAAAGAGCAAGAAAAAACCTGTTTCTGAACAGAGTGAGGCGGCAGAGGATCGCAACGATAATAATGTTGAGGTAGAAAAGAAGAAGGCGAAGAGTAAGAAGAAATCTTCTTCTGCAAAGAGTGAAAAAGAAGAGGAGCGCAACGGAAATGGTGATGAGGTAGAGAAGAAGAAGGTGAAGAGTAAGAAAAGGGAGAAGAGTAAGAAGAAGAAATCGTCTGCTGATACTGAGGCCAGTAGTTGAGTGAACAAGAAAGCGAATGTTGTTCTGACAAGTTCAATGTGTATACCTGTAGAGATTAACAATACTCATAAAACTATTACAATGTATATATTTTGAGTACTAAAACATCACCTTTATTGTATCTAATCTTCCTAACTAATCTATGATTATACTTTACTACCACTCTTAATATTGAACATCTCAGAACACAACACTGAAACACAAGATGATGAAAAGGATATACGTTGATATAAAGACAATTGAACCATTATTTGTAGAAACTGGAGAATCGTTGTTTGATTCTTCCATTACTGGCTTTTGAGTGTCTAGACTTTGAGTAGGATTTGCTGATGCCAATGTGGTTGGTTGACTAGATGGCTATAATATTATGGAGTTTGGGTACAGTCGCTTTAGCACTTTGTCATTACAATAAGCAACATCATGCAAAGAAACAGTAGTATACTTACCTCAACTCCACAATCAGAAGCACAAAACGGTCCTTTCTTATCTTCTTGAGGTTTCGTAGTAATGTTACAAGCTGAATTTGTAAAGACATCATCAGCATGCTTATATGGAAAGTAATCTCGCCATGCACATAGGTTTTGATTGTAGGATGCTGCGCTGTACAAAAACCCGTACATATCAGTTACATTTGATACATCCCAATTGCTAAGGTCAGAGTTGAAGGAAGTTGCTCCCTCGAAAGTCCAGAATAAGTTGTTCAAGCTTGATGTTGTATTCCATGAATTCAGATCTGCGTTGAAGTTTGTCGCCCCCTTGAAAGCACCACTCATATCAGAGACACTTTCAACATTCCAATTTGATATACCACCATTCGTAAATGAAGTAGCATCTTCAAATATGCCTGAGATGGAGGTAACCTTTCCTGTGTTCCATTTTGAGAGGTCTCCATCGAACGAACTAGCTCCGTCAAACATCCAACTCATCTTTATAACACTTCTAGTATCCCATCCATTGATATCTTCATTAAACGTATCCATCATCTCGAATAAATATGAAAGATCAGTTATATTGCCTACACACCATGAATTCATCGGGTGGCCGTAAGTTTGTGAAATGGTGCACTCTTCATTATTGGCACAGTCTTGATCAATATAATCACGAACGGCAGTATAAAGTACACCGTTGAAACCACCATCAGTTGCATTAAAACATGTATAGTTTGTGGCGGTAACAGTTGAGAGGAGATATAGGAAGTGTAGTATTGTAATGAGTATCAAATTATAATTTTGTGGAGGTATCATCGTTGGTATTTTTGTGTATGTAATTTTAGACCACCGCCGCCGATCGATAAATTATCATTAAACAATCGATAATATCGTATTGATTACTGCACAACACATATAGTTGTTAATATCCTCTATTCTTGTTGATTGTTGAATAGCCTAGGCCATGAAAATACGGCGTATCGTCGTCAAATATTCGTACGTTTCTATCAGAAGTACAATTTTCGCCCTCTTGGCAGTTTGTAAAATTGGAGGAGTTGCCAAGAGAAGGAGCCGTGGTGGTAGACAAACAAATAAATAGGCGGCGGCAGGAATTATCTAGATAGAGATATAGTACTATATTGGATTGTTTTGTGTATTGATATATATTGCGCAAACATTGGTAGTTTAATCCAATCGAGAACAAAACAATCACAACAACTACCACTACTCCGCAAAACCTAACCAACAAACAAGAAACAATATAAACAATTGAATTAGTATTGCAATAAAATAATAATACAAAGATGGAAGTAGGAGCACACGTATGGCTATGCACACCCACCTCCCAATGGGGATGGGTACCAGCCCGTATAGTCGACCGTGAGGAAATAACGAACGATTCTCCTAAAAACCAATCTGACCAAGGAGAACAGAAGAAACCAAGATGGGGTGGTATTGTTAAAAGTAAGAAGAAGAGTAATATGGTGAAAATAACATTGAGAGATGATACCTCACTAAGTCGTTCCAATAGTGCTGCATCCTCAAGTGACAACGGCGGTCCATTAATTACACCCCGTAACAATTCTAACAACGGTCGGATGTCAATTGAAATGTCTAATGAATTAAATTACTTTAGTAACATACCACCCTTCACTACAACGGTATTAGTCGATTCCAATACGTTAAGTAATGCAGACCATCCAGATATTAAATTACGGAACTTACCAACGTCACATCAAAATTCAGGTGGTGATCCTGAAGCACAGGTAATTACCTCACCATCCACTCACTTAGATTCAAGTGTAGTTGGTGGCGTACATGATTTAATTGGTTTAACACACTTACATGAACCTGCCATATTACATGCCTTACGATTACGGTATGATTCCAATATAATTTATACCTCCACCGGTCCAATATTAATTGCTATTAATCCATTCCAAAGTATGGAACATTTATATTGTTCAGAAATTATGGAGGAGTATCGTTTACAGGGTGAGGGTATTAGTGGAAGTGGAAGTAATGTGGTGGGGAGTAGTGTTACTCCATTCAAGAAGGGGGGTAATACTCCTTACAAGCGTGGTGGTGCTAAGAGTGGTGTGAGTGGAAGTAAGTTACCACCCCATGCATACAAGACTGCCGATGACGCATACCGTGCTATGAAACGTGGATTGGAAAATAGCATGTTAATGACTACTAGTGCTTCTGCTGTCAAGAAGTCCAAGGCTGGTAGGTCTGGTGGTAGCGGTGCCTCCTCCACACCAACGAATCAATCCATCTTGGTATCAGGAGAGAGTGGTGCAGGTAAAACTGTCACTACCAAGATTGTATTAAATTACTTTGCCATGTTAAGTAAACAAATTCAAGAAAGTGATCAACTGGCACGATCTAATTCATCACCCATGGTCCGTTCCTATTCCTCCAAGGGTAAGAAACAATCACCCTCAAGTCGTATGAGTAACGTGAGTGTTCCCCAAGACACAGAAGAAGTATGTATTGAACAACAAGTTTTACAATCAAATCCTATACTTGAGGCATTTGGTAATGCACGTACCCTACGTAATGATAATTCATCAAGATTTGGTAAATATATTGATATTAAATTCACACCCCAGGGCAAACTTAGCGGTGCTTCCATTGAAACATATCTACTTGAAAAAGTCCGATTAATCCATCCAAGTTTGGGTGAACGTAACTACCACATCTTTTATCAATTCCTCGAGGCAGCAAGTATACAAGAACGTGAAGAATTCGGATTAGATAGCTTTGATGTGAATGATTTTAAGTTATTAAATGGCACCGGAGGTGTTTATGATCGTAGGGATGGCGTGAATGATGGTGATATGCATATTGAAATGTTGGATGCAATGGTAAGTCAGAGTTGTTGTGTTTGAATTTTATCATTTGGCCTTTATCACTCACTTGCTCATGAATCTCATCTATTCAACTCTCAACTCTTCCTTAGGTTACCATTGGCTTCACATCTGAAACAATTGCCTCACTTTTGCGTCTAATCAGTGCCATTTTACACCTTGGCAACATCACCTTCACTGGGCATCATCAATCGAACGCACAGGGTATGTCTGATGCATGTACCATGGATAAGACACACAATGCTGTCACTGCTGCCAAGTTGTTGGGTGTTACATTAGATGATTTGGCGTACGCGTTGACGTATCGTACCATCCGTGCTGGTAACGAAATTGTCCATTCTCCCATTACCAAGGTACAAAGTGAAAAGGCATGTGAGGCATTAATGAAGGCTACGTATGGTGCCGTGTTTGACTTCATCGTCACCAAGGTGAATGAAAGCATCTCTGGGCATGGTGCTCATGTTGAGAACGGTAGTGCATCGATTGGTGTACTTGATATCTTTGGTTTTGAAACATTTGAAACCAATAGCTTTGAACAGATTTGTATCAATTACACAAATGAGGCGCTCCAGCAGCAATTTAACAAGTATGTGTTCAAACTAGAACAGGACGAGTATGAACGTGAAGGCATTTTATGGAAGTTTATCTCATTCCCCGATAATCAAGACGTGCTTGATTTAATTGATCAGAAACATATTGGTATCTTGGCATTATTGGATGAACAATGTATCGTACCCCGATCGAATGATCAAAAGTTTACACGCTACCTGTATGCCAAGTGTGATGAGCAGGCACGTTTCAGTGCCACGTCGGCTCAACGTGTGGATTATAAGTTTAGTATTGAGCATTATGCTGGACCAGTTGAGTATTCGACTGATAATTGGTTGGAGAAGAATAAGGATCAATTACCCTCAAGTAGTGTCAATTTGTTGAAGGGTGCCAACTTTGACTTGTTGGCTCTGATTCAGAAGTACATCCGCTCTGAAGACCGTGAAGGACGTGGATCCGTTGCAACGAAATCCGTAGGGGCACAATTCTCAGCCCAACTAGCTCAACTTCGCTCTCGTATCGATACCACCGTGCCACACTACATCCGTTGCCTTAAGCCTAATGATGAGCTCGTACCTGATAGCTTTGATCCTAAGATGATTGTTGATCAATTACGCTGTGGTGGTGTCCTTGAGGCTGTTCGTGTTAGCCGTGCTGGATACCCGACACGTTATCCTCATGATGTTTTCAAGGCTCGTTATTACATCTTGGGCGATGCCAAGGATAGGAAGGCTGCAAGCCCTGTCGTCAAGAAGTGGGGTCGTGGTGCAGGTAGTAGCAATAGCAACAAGGAAGAATCGGAAGTGAAACGATTGGTCAGCAAGATTGCATTTGATATTTGGGAAGCTGATCATGAAGCGATGATGTTGGCATTGGAGAATGATGGCACTCCCGTTGCTAATCGTTCAAGAAACTCGACACAGGGTAATGCCAAGTATATTAATGGTCACATGAACCTCGTCGCTGTTTCGACTGTAGCTACACCTCCAGAACAACGCAAGAAGATTGCTGCCAATAAGAAGCGTCGGGAGAATGAGTCATCATACACTACTAATGGTATTGCTCGTCCTGAGACAGCCGCTGAGTTCTCATCGTTGGACTTTTCAAGCAGATGTGCCATTGCGGGCCTTCAGCTTGGTAAGACTAAGGTATTCCTTAGACGTGAGGCATTCGACCGTATCGAGGCATTGCGTGCACAAAAGTTTGGCAAGAGTGCTACTGCAATTCAAAAGATTGTCCGTGGTGTTCAGGGCAGGCAGTACTTCAGAAGGCTAAAAGAGGAAATGACTTTGGCTGCTTTCATTATCCAGCGTGCCTATCACGCATATGTTGATAGGTTGTTCTACCTTGAAATGAACGAGACTTTAATTCCTGCAGCTGTCAAGATCCAAGCCGTTGTCCGAAGTGTTCAGGCACGTGAATCATACTACAACTCAATCTACTCCGCCATGCGTATTCAAGCCTTGGTCAGAGGATATCAGGTACGTTCTCAAATGACAAGGCATGAGCCCGTTTCATCTCCTCTCCATTCTTCGTTTGAGTCATCCTTTATTGGTACCTTCGAGGACCCCATGCTTAATGAAGATAGCCAGGCATTGGTACCTGTCGAGCAAGCTGTTGTAGAAGTCACGAGTGAATGGGTTCAACTTCGTAACCTCGTCGCTGATGAGAATTGGGCTGCCGTTGAGAGCACAATGGATCAATACCCTGAGCTTGCAGAGAAAGTCGATCCTACGAATGGAGAGATGCTCTTGCATATGATCTGTCATCATCCCAACGTATGGACTTTGCTCGTTGACATGGTCCTTGTCCTTTATCCCAAGGCATTACTTCACAAGGATTCGATTGGCGCCCTGCCTCTTCATCATGCAGCAGCTCATGATAATGTTGCTGCCTTGGAAATCGTCTACAGTGCATACAAGGAGGGTACAAATGATGTTGATACCAGTGGCCGTCAACCAATTCATGTTGCAGCTGAATTTGATGCCGCGGAAGCTGTCAAGTTTCTACTTGCCAAGGCTCCAGAGGGAGCATATACTGCGATTCATCGCCCAGGTGAGGATGGCGGAGGTCTTCCATTGCATATTGCATGTCGTCATCATTCCAATATGAGTATTATTACAAGTCTCCTTGCCGAGAATTTCTCAAGTGCCAAGCGTGCTGATGAGAATGGAGACTTGCCTCTTCATCTTCTACTTCGTAACGGAGAGGCCGTGGAACAGGTGACGGTGAAGACTGTTCTTACTTGCTTTGCGTCTGCTATTTCACGGACAGACAAGAATGGCGATTTACCGTTGACTGTTGCTATTAAGAGTTCATGTAATCCAAGTGTGGTGAATTATCTCATGATGCAATACCCTGAGGCTTGCAGATTGAAAGATGGCAGTGGTCATAGTAATCTACACTTGGCGTTTGAACATGGTGCAGATGATAGGACCACGCTTGGCTTATTGAATCATGCTCCCGAGGTACGTCTTGTGTATTGTGGCAGCTATTTTAAGTTTTGTGTCTGAGCTACATCGTCCTCATCTTTCTTCTTCAAACATCACAGCTTGCCAATCTTGTTGACAAACAGACTGGAATGATGCCAATTCAAGTAGCCACCGAACATGAGCACTCTCACTTCATCGTGCATCACCTTTTGAAACAAGATCTCCCCGTTGACACTAAAGAGAAGGTCGCAGCCAAGGTTCAAAGTCACAACTTTTCTTGGAACCACATTGTCTCCGACACTGATGATATGTACTACCCCGTTGTTAGTAAGGTTCTTACATCGTGTACTCAGCCTCAAGTCCTTGCTTTAGCTCATGTTGAAGGCCCCGATGGACGTATTGCTTTATCTACCGCTACACCTGTTTGCAAGCATGAGATGCGTGTAATGCTCAGACTTTTCAACACACTTGAAGTAGTGAACCAGCGCCCTGCATTCTCCAATCCTGAGAGTGATACTCAAATTTTCTATGCATTAAGATATGAGCCACCAAAGCACGATAACGGCCAATGGAGCTTAGTTCATCAAGATAATAAGAAGGATGGAGACTACCTTGAAGATTGGGATGATGCATCTCATGTCTCTGGCTTGTCTCGCATGAGTTCCAGATCGAATCAGTCGTTGTCAAGCAAGGCATCTCAAGTAAGCATTGATGAAAAGATGAGGCAGATTAAGAAGGAGAAGGGACAACAGGTTATTGCCAAGCTTACTAGCCGTTCGGATGTCGTAGAAAGAGAGTTGAAGATTAGGAAGGAGTATCAGCTATCTCGTCATTACGTCCCTGCTGTTATCAGTGTTCACCACACTGTTCAGCATGCAGCTTACTCAGAAGCGATGGCCGAACCTGGCTACTGCATCACGATGGAGGGTGCTGACACTACTGCCGAGAATCTCATGTTGGACATGAGGAAGTACGGCAAGTCCTTCTCGAATAAGGTGTTGAAGCGAATTGGTATCTCGTTGTTACACATGCACGAGCATGGACTTGTTCATGGTGACTTTGGTACTCACAATATTGGAAAGTTTAAGAACCGTTGGAAGCTGTTGGGTGTTGGGGGAAGTAAGGCGATTGGATCGCCTACTGACCCTAAGCGTGGTTTCTACCATCCACCCGAGACTGTTGTGGTGGAAACCAAGCGTGCACCCTTGGGTAAGAAGGAGGTTGTTGCCAAGGTTGTGTCCATCCCAGCTCAACCAACACATGATATCTGGGCTTTTGGAGTTGTTATGTATGAGGCTATATGTGGCGTGCCACTATCTCCATATGCCTGCCGTGGCAAGCGCGCTATGAGTGCAAATGAAGTAGCCAAGATTGGCCGTTGGGACCAAGCCAGTCTTGATAGGGCACTCCGGCATGTAAACCCTAACGAACGCGATGCTGTGAGTCTTCTTCGGAAGCTACTTCATCATAACCCAAACAAGAGGTACAATAGTCTTAGGGAAGTTCTAGAACACAGCTTTTTTGATGGCAGTACCGAAGATAGAGTACTCCCAAAGAGAGAGTCAGCCGCTTCGAAGCCTCCAACACAACCATTTGCCACTCCTAATCAGGTGTCAAAAAACGGTCAAGGGTCAGGGAATAATTTGGGAGGGTTCCTTGACCAAGAAAACAGTAATAATGGCATCTCTCGGGGTTTGATGCGTAGTAACAAGAAAAAGGGGAATGACGGGGTTAGTGTTGCCTCTGCTAAGTCTCGTGGCTCTGTCTTTTCGCGAGGATTGAGGGCAAGAATCCGCAGGGCATAGATCTGAGGATCAGTGACTTGATTAATGTGATGTTTGGTTTTTGTTGTACTATGTAATTAGAATGTTTTGTTTTGGACGTGTTATAAAATTAGAAAGTTGTATTTACGTTTGACCAATTAGTGTTGCTATCTTATCTTACGCAATGTGAGAGCGATACCCATATATACATACAATATCTACGAGACACAAAGTAACATATCCCTGTCTATAGAAAAGTGCGCGGTGCATCTCAACTTTCACACTCTCTGTTAATTAAACCACACAATAGACAGTAAAGAGACGACGGATTCCTCTCTTCACACCATAATGCTATTTACTCGGTGAAAACATCTACTAATAATTACAATAATATTATACCCATACCCCCTAAATTTGAGACTAAAAGATCCGAATAAGTATATATCCATCACCCTCTTCTGTAACTTCCCCCTCCATTCACTAATAATATACCAATATACCAAACTCTATCCTTATTCCTTCTTACAACTAGCATGGTTCATCGCATTAATTTTTGCAGCTATAGGTCGTGTATTATACGTATCCTGTAAGAACTGTACACGTCCATCACACGTCGTCCTACCACTCCAACTACATCCTCCACAATACTTATCTAATCCCAAAATTGGATGTGACATGAGTTTATTATACTCTTCTTTAATACCTTCCACTTCCTTCGCCTTCTCTTCACCCTCGGCTATACGTTTGGCTAATACCTCCTCATGTCCCTTAATCTTTTCGGATACGCTTTCAATTTCTTTCATCTTAGTTTCATAATCATTCATAGTCATGAATTTTAAATCAGAACTTTCTTCAATGTTTTTCAATGTTTCAGGATCATTTAATAGTTGAAAGGCTGCATTACGGAAGTTATGTGCACTCTGGAAATGTACCACATCACGATGATCTAAGAAGATTAATGTTGATATAGTTAATACACCTAAGATAACACCTAAAATAATATCCTTGAGTAATGTAACCACGCCACCGGGTTGTGTTATATCTTCTTCGTCTGATGATACCAATAATGATACTACCTTTTTAAAGATGACTTTTGCTAGAAATACTGGATTGTGTGTTGATCCGCCTGGACCGGGTGATATTGAATCTGATGTTGAAGAATTAGAGAAGGCTGATGTAGCATTAGTTGGTGCATCTGTATCGTTTGTTGTTGTTAGTGGTTGTGCCTCAACATCCCCACTTTCTTCCTTGGTGACTTTTCGTAGACTGCTCATTATTATTTATGTTTATATTATATTTGCGTATTGTCTAAGCGTCTTTGTTGTAATCGATATGATATAGATGGCCTGTTGATAAAGATATAGGCAATAGAGATTGTTGTAGTAAGGAGAATTTGCAAAAGGAGAAAAGTGTATAAAGATACAGTAATTTGGACTGAGATTTTGCAGAGACGTTGTACTTGGCACCGCAAACAACAACATACATTACATACCTTTAATACGGATACAAATAACGCCACTTGATGCCGTCAATTCAATTTGTTAGACAAATTGATACAAACAAATGAGGAGATTTTTTACTGAAGGATACCGCAGAAAGATACCTGCCATGAAACTTGAAAGGTAAGGCTTGTTTATTTTTTCTTACCATTATTTCTACAAGAGAGTCTCAATCAAGGCGGTATAGGTGTGAAACATTGCTATTTGTTGCTCGGTTAAATCGTTTGGTGAGTGCGTGGTTATATTGTCTAGTAGGTCGTGGTGTCTTGCGAGTGCGGTATAATTTTGTTCATGATCGCCGGCCAGGTTTCGTGCGATTTAATTCATCTATTTTGCAATTAAAGACTAAATTTTTGTGATGTGTTTATACCTATATGGTAGTTTATTGTTTGTTTATCGACCAGCCTTTGTGTATTTCATTTCTCTACCATTCTATCGTTCTAATATTTACTTCCTTGTATATTATGCTATTATAAATATAGTACTTCTGATATATAATTACTGCAATGAAACAAGACGATACAATTATGAGTGAAGGTGAACCTTCTAATGAATCAGTTGTTGACAAGGAGGAATTGCAACCTTCACTTGATGTAGATGATGGATTGAGTAACAGTTTATCTGGTAAGTGTTGTTTTTGATAGTTTCCACAAGAAATGCACATCAGAGGGTAATATTCGATAATGTGTTGGGCTCATTACTTTTTTTCTTAATAGTAACCTCAAATAATAATATTGTTACAGGGGAAAAAGAGGAACATCAACCGCTGCAAGATAATAAAAATGGTATAGAAAACAAACCGCTGCAAAGTAATAAAAGTGATGTCATAGAAAATAAAGATAATCCTTTCGAGTGGTCTAATTCCAATGAAGAGATATCCAACAGTTTAAGTAGCGGTGGTATTGTACAAAGAAAATCCTCGTCCTCCCTATTTGCTGATTCATTAGATGCAGCGGAAACATCAGATTATACATCAGATACATTAATTGGAATTAGACAAAAGGGTAGTAGTACAATGAAACGCCGCATGGGTCGGAATGGTAGTAGTAGTAATGAAAGTGAAACTAGTGATACTGATACTAATGATGTTGAAAGTCAATCATCAAAGAAATCAATAGTCTCCCGCAATGGAATACCACCAACAACCTCACCTAGCAAATCAAGAGGGGGAACATCTGTGGTATCAGCACGATTACTATGTCGAAAGATTATCCATGCTGTCTTAACAGATCTTGATGATGAAACACTACGGAGGGAAGATACCGAAACTATATTAATTGTCATTACACTCCTCAAGGAAGCCATGCTGGGTATTGTAATTGCATTTGCATTAGTATCATTTATACTATTCCTTGATCATCGGTTCCTTCTTGGATTACCCACTGCACGTAACTTTCGAAAGGCTACATTTGCAGTAATGAATGATAAGGAAACATTAATAAACTTTGAAGAGAATGCTGGATTAAAATTCCTATCTGTGGAAGAATATGAATCGATAATGGTTGAGATTAATCAATCAGCTAATAAAACTGATCTTGCATATAGAATTATTGAAACGAGGAATAATGATTTAAAAGAACTTCAAGCGGATATGGCACCATATGATGGTGTGCTGGATAAATTATTTGAAACTATTGGATTAGACAAGTGGTGCGAGAGTTGTCACTGGGGGATGAAGTTGTCATGTTTATCACGTGCCGAGTCATTAGAAGCTAGATATAATACACCCAAATTTGAGGCAATGGTATCAACTATGCAGAATGGTAAATGTAGAAAGAATGAAGAACAAATAAAGGAGGATATGAAGAAACAAGAGAAGGTAGATGAAATGATGAAAGATTGGAAATCACATGAGAAAGAGTTTTGTATAGAATGTGAATACGACAAATCAATGAATTGCAATCAGCGGGTGCAGTATCTCAATTATAGATTCGGAAGTAAGATTGATGATGCCAAGGCTAGAACGATGGTTGATACTGAAGAGTGTACACGTACATTCCAAAGGAAGCAGACTGAGTATATGGAAAGATTCGAGGCCAATGCAATATGGGGTAATGGACAAACATGTAAACAACGAGTTGATTACTTGATGTATACATATAAAGATTCCGAGCGCAAGGCGACATTAGGGGCAATGGAGAAGAAGGCATGCGTGGGGCCTGCAATTGACGACGAGGAAGAGATAAGAGAAGAAGACCTGCCGTCAGCTGAAGAACTTGTCGCGGCTGCTAATAAAGCAGATCAATAGACATAGGTTAAGCTAGAGAATAGGTACTCTTGCATCAACATATAATATCGGTGTTCTCTCTAGAGGTACAAGCATAGAAATCCAACATTCTACACTAACACAACTCTTACTTTGATAACCTATCCAAGAATTCGAGTATCAATCCATTCACCTCATAGGGTTTCTCATCATGAGGGCAATGGCCAGCACCTTCCAAGCCAATCACCTTCTCGACTGCACCAGATATCTTACTAAGATTCTCCACACGTTTAGGTGGTGTCCAAGGATCATCTTTGCCATAAACAACCCATACCGGAGTATCTTTTGGGAATGTCGGTGACCGTAATTGCTGCTCAGGTAATGGTCCAGCACTATAGCTTAATGTATCAAAGACTACTTCATCTGCTCCCTTTGTTAGTAGTGGGTCAAGTAAGACACTCACTAACTCGTCATCAATAGCTTCAGTTACCGAATATGGTTCTTTCAATATCTGTGTAACAGTATCTTCTGTTGCCAAAGTTTTGAACAATCCATGACCCTTCTCTCTTAGGAGAGATTGAACCTGTCGAATGAGGGGCATTGTTACTTGAGATAGTGGCACTTCTGCTGAATGTAATTCTCTAAAGTTGGGATTGATAACACACACACCATTGTACAGGTTAGGTTCATCTAGTGTGGCTTGCAGTGCAGACATTGTTCCAATCGAGTTGGCTACTAATGAAACCTTCTTCTTCTTTTCAGCAGATGTGGCTTCACTGTGAATAATATCATGTGTAAAGTCTGCTAATTGTTCTGACCATGTATAAAAGTTGTATGGACTACGAAGCGGGTGTCTTAACTCTAACTCAGTTGCAAGTCTATTACCACCCGAGGCAGTTCCAAGTGCTTCATTCTGTAGAACAGGTGAAGAGGGTACCTTCTTTAGTGTTGATGTTGTACTATCTTGTTGTTCTCTATAGCAAACTGAATCACAGTCAGTAAAGCGACCATTCTCTCCATTGATTTTCTGCACAGCTGGATCATCTCTAAATGGTTTAGAACTCCATCCAGAACCTAACAAGTCCAAAGCATATATACGATATGTCTTATCTTTCTTCATTTCAACGCCATTTATACCAGCACTACCATTAATCTGTTCCCCATCAAAGTCATTAGTACTATGAGTATGTAATCCAGTTAACATCTTACGCCAATGATCCGAATTGACAAATAGACCATGTACTAATAATAATGTATGATCTGCATTCTGTGGTCCTGATACTTGATAACGAACATTATATCCTCGCCAATTGTATATTTTATTCTCTAGTTTTGTTGCTGGTGAATGTGTTGGCATACCTTCAATTGTTGCTGACGATACAGTTTTGCTATCGATATCAGTGCTTGTAGATTCTGAGGAATACAATATCAATGGAGATCTAATAGAAGGTGGGATACTGAAGGAATATACCAAAGATGGGAGTAGCCCAGCAATGATGAACAATGATGCAACAACTAATGCTTGAGAGGAGATCATTTTTAAGTATATTTGTACCCCAAATCTTATCCTCTCGATTGTCTCATATACAAAGTACCTACTGCAGGCTCCAATTCTCTCTCTTGAGCGGCCTATGCCTTACAAATCTCGTCAGCATTTATTTTGAGGCGTATCCTTAGGTATCCTTTGTGGCTAAGGTAACTCCTTAAAAAATTGACTCTGGTATTTGTTGCACTGATAGGCCTTACTAAACGGCGTCAGAAATAACTTATCACTGCTGTGGAAATATCAGAGAGAGGAGGTAGTATATCAAAGAGAGAGTGTTTGCAATATTAGACTGCGGTTTGGGGTTTGTCAGAGATACGATCCTTTTCTAATACGACAACAATAAAAAATAGTTGAAACTGTTTTTGTTGTTTGCCATAAGAAGAGAGTAATCAATGGGAAACGATATATCTAAATCTGGACGATTGGGCAGGAGTGGTCGATCATCTAAGAATAAAGGTAAGATATGATATGTTGCTTACATTGTATAGTTATGTGGTCTATTTAAGATAGGCTTTTAGAATGACCTTGTTGGACATAAGACGAGTCAAAATTATCTCATCTTGTGGGGGCTAGTCTTTGTTGATACAGTTAGAGAAGGGTATAGAGATTGTTTAGCTCTGTTTATATATTCAATTAGTAGGTTTATCTTACGATATTCTTTCCACAATTATATAAGGAGGAGACAATAGCAGCTCTTCACGAAAGTCATCTAGGAAATCCAAAAACAAGGGAGGTAACAACGATCAACCTCAAGCGGCAGTATCAGTAACAACAAACAGTAGTGATAATAAAACACACCCACCAAAGGTAACAATGGATTCATCAGCTGTAACACTAGGTGATGCCAAAATCAATGGTCGTCGTGATTTACATCCAAACCCTGTAATGATTACAGACACTTTATCAGATGTCCGTATCAAATATCATATTAATCCAAAAGAGATCGGTCATGGTCACTACGGCGTAGTACGTAAATGTATGGATCGTGATACCAAAGTATGGTATGCCATTAAATCGATACGCAAATCGAAAGTTGGTAAGGTTGATGTATTAAAACGTGAAGTAGCCTTATTAAAAGAATGTGATCATCCAAATATTATCCAATTAGTCGAAGTGCATGAAGATCAAAAGTATTTACACTTAATTACTGAATTATGTACCGGTGGAGAGTTGTTTGATCGTATTATTGAAAAGACACAAAGTGCCGAGGGACATTTCTCCGAACGGGATGCAGCACAGTTGGTACGATGTATATTAGATGCTATATCATACTGTCATGATCAGAAGGGTATTGTCCATCGTGATCTTAAGCCTGAGAACTTTCTATTCAGTAGTCGGGAGGAGGATGCCGTTATTAAGATTATTGATTTCGGATTAAGCCGTCATGATGATATGCAGAAGGGCATCATGAATACAAAGGTTGGCACGCCTTACTATGTCGCGCCCGAGGTATTAAATCGTGAATATACAAAGTCTTGTGATATTTGGAGTATCGGAGTTATCACATACATCCTGCTATGTGGATATCCACCATTCTATGGTGATACTGATAATCAAATTTTCGATTCAGTACGCACGGCAAGGTTTGATTTCCCGTCACCCGATTGGGATGGTATTAGTGACAAAGCCAAGGATTTCATCTGTTCCCTATTGAAGAGAGATCCATCGAAACGATTAACCGCTAGAGAGGCATTAAACTCGCCTTGGATTACCGAGTATGCAGGTGTGAAGGAACCCGAGAAAAAGGAGGGCAGACGACGTCAACGCACAAGTATTGCATTGGCACCACGTTCAATTGCATTCATGAAGTATAGGGATATGCAAAAACTTAAGAAAGCCGCATTAGGTTGGCTTGCACAGAATGCTACAAATGATGATATCGAGGCACTAAAGGCAGTGTTTAAGAAGATTGATGTGAATAATGATGGAACTATTACATTGCAGGAGTTGGATGAATGTTTGGAAGATGGTGAGTGTGTATTTGCAGTACTTTTATTGTCTGTTTGTGTAGCTTGTTTTGCTGTGGCTAACTCGTTGTTTCCGCACTCTTTGTTCAAAACAGCACACTTTCTACCAAATGTTACCGCGGAGTTACGCTCTCTTAGAGAGGATTTGTCCGTGTCTGGCGAAGACTCTCTCAATTGGCGTGACTTCATTGCGGTAATGATGGATAAGCAGCTTATTATGAAGGAAGACAATCTCCGCAGTGTATTCGAACATTTCAAGAAGTCAGATCCGCATCATATTGTTGTTTCGGATATTGTTGATGCCGTGGGTGGTTCGGAGGCACAGGCTATGGAGATCATGAAGATGGTAGACAATAACAGTGATGGAAGAATTGATTTTAGTGAGTTCAAAAAGATGATGGATCATCAGGATTAGGTGAGATGTAAATATAGGGGTGGTTGATGTTTTGTGCAGTTTATGTCAAAGGGAAACACGAGAGTAATACAGAAAAGTAATCGTAAAGTAATTACGTTAGGATAAACTCTTGACATGGATATAGTTACTAATGATGAGTTCACTAAGCTTCGGATAAGGCATAAGATACGTCTAATGTAAAAGAGGTATTCTCATTTATTGTATCTAAATAGTTTTCTATAATATTACTAGCAACATCAACAGCAAACTGCATTTCTTTAGTCAACCTGTTCCATGGCACTCTCTTCATTGTCATCATCTCCGTCAAGAGCTGGGAGGTCATCCATATCATCATCGTCATCATCATCTCCGTCGTCATCAATACTTAGTCCAAGCTTGACAAGACGGTGGATACGAGAGGCAAAGGTGGCAGGCTCATCAAGACTGAAGCCAGAAGTAAGAAGGGAGGTATCATACAATAGCCAGATAAGATCCTTCACAGTCTTGTCAGACTGGTCAGCATCGGCCTTCTCGCGGAGAGCGGTGATGATGGAGTTGGTGGGGTTGATCTCCATAGTCTTCTTGGAGGACATGTAGGCACTCTGACTAGAGTCACGAAGGGCCTGAGCCTTCATGATACGTTCCATGTTGGCAGACCAGCCATACTCGCCAGTGACAAGACAGCAAGGACTGTCGGCCAAACGGTTCGACACGACAACCTTCTCAACCTTATCATCAAGGACTTCCTTCATGAGCTTGCAAAGACCCTCTGCCTTGGCCTTGGCTTCCTCGAATGCCTTCTTCTCATCCTCATCTTCTTCCATCTCAAGTCCCTCCTTGGTAGCACTGAGGAGCTTCTTGCCCTCGAACTCCTTCAACTGACCAATGCAGTACTCATCAATGGGGTCAACCATGTAAATTACCTCATAGCCCTTCTTCTTGAGCTTTTCAAGGAAGGGGGAAGTCTCAACACTGCGCTTGGATTCACCAGTGATGTAGTAAATACCGGGCTGCTTGTCATCCATACGGCTAACATAGTCTTCAAGGCTAGTCATGGAGTCACCAGACTTGGTAGAGTTGTAACGAAGGAGCTTGGCAAGCTTGGCACGGTTGGTTGAGTCTTCGTGGATACCGAGCTTCAAGTTCTTTGCGAATGCCTCGTAGAACTTGTTGTAAGCATCCTCATTCTCAGTCAAGTCGTTGAACATCTCAATACTCTTCTTAACCAAGTTCTTCTTGATAACACGGAGGATCTTATTCTGTTGGAGTGTCTCACGAGAAATGTTGAGGGGAAGATCCTCGGAATCGACAACACCCTTAATAAAACTGAGCCATTCAGGCATGAGATCCTCGCAGTTGTCCTGGATGAAGACACGACGGACGTACAACTTGATGTGGTTGTGCTTCTTCTTGTTACCACCCTCGAACATGTCAAATGGAGCACGCTTGGGGCAGAAGAGGACGGCACGGAACTCAAGCTGACCCTCAACGGAGAAGTGCTTCACGGCGGCATGCTCCTCCCAATCGTTAGAGATGGACTTGTAGAAAGCAGCATACTCGTCCTGGGTAATATCATCAGGCTTGCGCATCCAGATGGGCTTCATATTGTTGAGATGTTCCCACTCATGGCTAACTTCCTTGATCTTCTTAGTCTTCTTTTCCTTCTTCTCATCATCTTCATCGACTTCCTCAATCTTGGGCTTGTCGTCATCACCCTCCTCGTCTTCATCATCGTCATCATCATCGGTAACTTCCTTCTCGGTAGTCTTCTCGGTGTATAGCTTGATGGGGAAGCTGTATGTATTAAGTGGTAGGGGGGATAAAAGATATATGAGCACAAGATGTGCACAAAAAAGATACTAAAACAATACAAAATAATATAAACTCACCCAATAAACTCGGAATGCTTCTTAACCAAATCCTTAATCCTCTGCTCTTCCAAGTATTCACTCATATCCTCCTTCATGTGAAGGACGATACGTGTTCCACGTCCCAATCCAGAATCATCCGTCTTGGTAACAGTGAAACTACCACCAGCCTCGGATGTCCAAGTGTAGCAATCATCATCATTGTTCTTGGATGTTACCTCAACCTTATCGGCCACGAGGTATGCAGAGTAGAATCCCACACCGAATTGACCAATCATGGAAATATCAGCACCGGCGGTTAATGCCTCCATGAAGGCCTTGGTACCTGACTTGGCAATAGTTCCCAAGTTGTTAACAAGGTCAGCCTTTGTCATACCAATACCAGAATCCTCAATCGTCAAGGTGTTATTGGCCTTGTCGGGGATGAGCTTGATTTGCAATTCAGGTTCACTATCAAGTACCGAGGAGTCGGTAAGAGAGGAGTATCGGATCTTATCAAGAGCATCAGAGGAGTTGGAGATTAACTCACGAAGGAAGATTTCCTTATTGGAATAGAAGGTGTTAATGATCAACGATAATAGCTGGTTGATATCAGCGGAGAAGGCATAGCTTTCAGATTCAGCGGCGGCGTCACTCATGTTTGTATTGTTGTATTGTTTTATTATGGTAAAGTGTAGGTTTGTTTGTTAGTAAAAAAATGAGCAGCATTGCAAAAGGCAAGATTTTGTTGCTGGATGCAGCATTGGTCTTTCTACAGAGGAATTACTATGATCCTACAGCGGAATTCGATGGACAATTGACAGCCATTCATTTTTTCGTGATCAAAAGATCCATTTTTATGTGACTTTATGGTATCTTGTGATTTATTTGTGATTTTTTTATATAGGATATGTTTGCAATTGGTTATCACATATTGTATCACGTGGTCAAGATGTGATCGTGCCTCTCACCATCTCAGAGGCTCATAACCCAATCTAAGATTTCGAAAGATTTTGTGGTGTTGACTATGCAACAATAAAGCTCATAAAATTACTTGTCTACTACATTGACATAGAATTATAAACAATACCAACTACTACTACAAACAACTATAACAACTACAACAACAAAAACAATATGGCTACTGTAACTGGAGAATCCGTCGGAATTGATCTTGGTACTACCTACAGTTGTGTAGGAGTATGGCAAAACGATCGTGTTGAGATTATTGCCAATGACCAGGGTAATCGAACAACACCCTCCTACGTCGCCTTCACTGAGACTGAACGTCTCATTGGAGATGCTGCCAAGTCCCAAGCGGCAATGAATGCAACTAACACCGTCTTCGATGCCAAGCGTCTTATTGGGCGTAAGTTTACTGATGCCGGTGTTCAAACTGATATGAAGCACTGGCCCTTCACGGTCAAGCCTGGAGTTGGAGGTACCCCAATTATTGAGGTGGAGTACAAGGGCGAGAAGAAGGAATTCAAGGCCGAGGAGATCTCATCCATGGTCCTTACCAAGATGCGTGAGATTGCCGAGGCATATTTGGGTAAGGAGGTGAAGAATGCCGTCGTTACTGTGCCCGCATACTTTAATGATTCACAAAGGCAGGCTACCAAGGATGCTGGTGCCATTTCTGGATTAAACGTATTGCGTATCATTAATGAGCCCACCGCCGCTGCCATTGCCTACGGTTTGGATAAGAAGGGTGATGAGAAGAATGTGCTCATCTTCGATTTGGGAGGTGGAACCTTTGATGTGTCTCTCTTAACTATTGAGGAGGGCATCTTTGAGGTTAAGGCCACTGCCGGAGATACTCACTTGGGTGGAGAGGATTTCGATAACCGTATGGTTGACTACTTCCTCCAGGACTTCAAGCGTCGTCATCGCAAGGATATGAGCCAGAACCAGCGCTCCCTCCGTCGTCTTCGTACTGCCTGTGAACGTGCCAAGCGTACTCTATCAAGTTCTACCCAGGCTCATATTGAGATTGACTCTCTATTCGATGGTATTGATTTCAACTCCACCATCACCCGTGCCCGATTCGAGGATTTGTGTATGGACTACTTCAAGAAGTGTATGGATCCCTGCGAGAAGGTATTGAGGGATTCCAAGATTGCCAAGAATCAAGTTGATGAGGTTGTGCTTGTTGGTGGATCCACTCGTATCCCCAAGATCCAATCCATGCTTACTGAGTTCTTCAACGGCAAGGAACCATGCAAGTCTATCAACCCCGATGAGGCTGTTGCCTTTGGTGCCACCGTCCAGGCTGCCATTTTGTCTGGTGCTGACAAGAGTGAGAAGCTTTCCGAGCTCCTTCTTTTGGATGTTACTCCTCTATCCCTTGGTCTTGAGACTGCTGGAGGTGTAATGACCACACTCATCAAGCGTAACACCACCGTGCCTGCCAAGAAGACACAAACCTTCTCGACTTATGCTGATAATCAGCCAGGTGTGCTTATCCAGGTGTTTGAGGGTGAACGTTCCATGACTCGTGACAACAACATTCTTGGAAAGTTCAACCTTGATGGCATCCCTCCCATGCCTCGTGGTCAGCCCCAAATTGATGTCTGCTTTGATATTGATGCCAACGGTATCCTCAACGTATCTGCTCTTGAGAAGTCCACCGGTAAGGAGAATAAGATTACCATCACCAACGACAAGGGACGTCTATCACAAGATGAGATTGAGCGCATGGTCCAGGAGGCTGAGCAATACAAGGCCGAGGATGATGCCAACAAGAACCGTGTTGAGGCCAAGAATGGCTTGGAGAACTACTGCTACTCCCTCAAGAGTTCCGTCGAGGGTGAGGAAGTTAAGGATAAGATCCCCGAGGAGGACAAGACTGCCTTGTTGAATGCTATTAACGAGGCCACTTCATGGCTTGATGCCAACCAAACTGCCGAGAAGGAGGAGTTCGAGGAGAAGCAGAAGGCTTTGGAGGCTATTGCCATGCCCATCCTTCAGAAGATGGCTGGTGCCGGTGGTGCTGGCGGCATGCCCGATATGGGTGGAATGGGAGGAGGAATGCCTGATATGGGCGGTATGGGAGGCGCTCCTGCTGAGGAAGATCCATCTGGTGGACCCACTATTGAGGAGATTGATTAAGCAGTTGTATGTGATTGCAATAGATATACTAGTGGAATAATTATATACATAGATATCTGTTTTTGATTGAACTATAATTGACTCAATATATATTCAAACATGATTACTCCTAAATGCTCTAGCTTAATATTCCTAATTTCCTAATTTTCCCATCCACCCTCACATGGCATGTTCCTTGGTTGGCAGACAGCCGTGAGGGGCCCATTTTTCTTAATGCAACACTCTTCATCAAAAGAACAAGGAGTACCGCCCTTTAGCTCGCATGTGTTCATGGAAGCAATACCAATTTGACAACTTGAGGCACTTTGCTTGCACTCATAAGGCGGCTGGCCGGCAGATACTCGACAGCAGAATTCCTTTCCATCATAAGTGTCAAAGTTCTCAAACTCAGAATCTACACAAGAGTTAGCTGTTGGGGTAAAGGTACATGTTCCAGCTTGAGTCGGGTAAGGTGTAGGAGCAGGTGTTGTAGGACTGTTGGAGTTTTGAGATTAGGAGATGTAAAGTTAGAACACGATAAAAGATAATGAATAAGGATCAAACTATACGATACTTACCTGGCAGACGGTTGAGGTGGAGTCGGAGCTCCAGTAGTTGGGCTTACACTTGGTGCTCCTGTAGTAGGCGACTCTGATGGAGCCTTTGTCGACGGAGAACTTGAGGGTGCTATCGTTGGACTAATTGAGGGTGCCGACTATCAAAGATTGAGGCAAGTAATAAAGAGTTAGAAGCATCTGGATAAGAAACAATGAGATGTAAAGTTAGGATACTCACTGTTACCGTCAAAGCCTCGAATCCTGCCGTCTTCCATGTGCCGAGAGGCTCCATGTCGGTACTATACAATTGCCAGTGCATAGACTTCACATACCCGTCCCAGTATTGATAGTTCCCAAGCTCCTCGTCAGCAAACATGTCAAACACATCTGTCTTGAACTCCTGCCAGATACCCCCATTGCTTGACACAGGCTGGTTGAATGGACGGCGGTCAAACACACACTCCTCCTTGTCACAGGGACCATTGACCAAGTCGTTATTATGGAACCTCATTCGCACAAGGATGTGAAAGTTTATAGGACGAGAAACATCTAGCACCTTGAGCCAAAACTTGTACTGATAGACTTCTTGAGGGATCTCTCTCCCTTTGAAGTTCTGAAGAACAACTTTATCACGAATAAAGTTAGGTCCTCTAATAACCATAACGTCTCGCTGGATATCTTCATCCTTCTCGATTACTGGTGCCAACATAATGTCACCAATCTTCCACCATGACATACTATACTCGAATATGTTATTCATGATGAATCCACTTGAGGTAACAGAGTCATGAGGTACAAGAGACTCGGCGGCAGGCAGTATCTTCTGTACTCTCATATCGTCGATCCAGTAAGGGGTATTCTGACCACCAGCTACTCTCATACGCAACTGATAGTGATTACACTGCTTGGGATACAACTCTGTGCCGCCATGATCCTTCCATTCATCACCTGCAATTCGATGCACTGCCTCGATGGTCGTCCACTCGCCTGGCTCGAGATAATGACGTGAAATAACATTGGCATCGTTGTCTGATTGATACCAAGGGCACTTTGGCTGATTGATATTGGTACAATCTGGGCTCTCCTTCTTCTTGTGATAGTGACCAGTGTATAGTTGGAAGATCTTTCCTGTCTCTTCAGTCTTGACCTTCATGTGAACCTTGATAAGATCCCCTGTAATTGAAATGAATGTTTTGCAAATGAGAACTATAACTTACAAGTGTTGCAACTGTGCCATACTCATAGTAACTACTTACCAGGTGATGTAGGGTTGAGGTTTCGTCGGGTAGAACACTTCGGAGCAAGAGAACGACTTAAAAAGCAGAGTGGAGACAAAGCGTTTGATGTACCCTGTACTTTCAAACTCTTGAAACCTTCATAAACATAAGGGGCACCTCCATCATCTAACTTGTCTTGTAAGGACAATTCACATTTCCCACGTCTTCCATTAATCAAAGATCGGACTTGTCTCCATGAACCCTCGAAGTTACCTTTGCGTAGGATGTTGTGATATGGGGCAAAGTCGGTGGTGTTCCCATACTGATTGTCTGGAATAATAAGTGTAGTTGCCATTTGATACATTGTATGTGGCTATGATATGATTGTAATGTTTAGATTTGCAAATAACATATGATATGATCAAATGAGTGAGATAATGATCAAACGAGTAAGATATTAAGATTGCATATCATTATCATATGTATCAAAAATATCACTGCATATCATTTTTATTCATATGAATTATCTTATGCATACAACTTACCGGAGGAGGTTCTTGTAGAGTAGTTAACGAACCAGCTTCTAACAATTGACGAGATACATCGTTGTCGTAAAGAGCAATCTCATCGGGAGTCGATGAATCCCAAAGTCCAATAATTGACAGGGCGGCGATAATGCCTAGAATAACAATGTATTGTTTATTGTTCAACATCATAATTGCAACATATTGAATATATTATGAGGTTGGGTTCGGCGGCTATTGCTCGATATCATTTAGTTTGGATTGCAACCTATTAATATGGAAGAGTTCACCATCCTCTTTATTCACTAGTAATAAGGGCTACTACTTCATTTCGGGCAATATTCTAGCTTAAAAAAATCTAAGTTAGCAGCAAATGACTTGCCTCATCAATTGTCCGATTTTGAGTAGTAGCCCGCAATAGTGAATATGGTAGGAGGACTAGTAATAGCCCTACTCATAATAAACAGATTGATATATTATTCATGATGTTAACCAATAAACAATATATTCTAATTCTAGGCGTCATCGCCGCTGTGTCCATCGTTAGTCTTTGGTTGGATAGAAACACATCATCAACTAATTATGTCGGTGAGGAATATGAACTCAATAATGCCCGTAGGTTGTTGGCAGCCGGATCGTTGACTGAGCTACAAGAACCACCTCCGGTAAGTATATATTAATTTATTTTATACTATGCCGCATGTTTATATACTGTTGTATATCTATAATGATGAGGATCTTACTCATTTGATCATATCATATGCATGTTATTTGCAAATAACTCTCTAAATCCATTTGACATCTAGCCACACTTGATGTATCAAATGGCAACTACACTTGAGATACCCGACAATCAGTATGGAAATACAACCGACTTTGCCCCGTATCACAACATTCTACGCAAAGGTAACTTCGAGGGTTCATGGAGACAAATAAGATCATTAATCAACGGAAGACGTGGTAAATGTAATCTTAGTCTCCAAGATAAGTTGGATGATGGAGGTGCCCCTTATGTTTATGAAGGTTTCAAGAGTTTGAAAGTACAGGGTACATCAAACGCTTTGTCTCCACTCTGCTTTTTAAGTCGTCCTCTTGCTCCCAGTGTTCTACCCGACGAAACCTCAACCCAACTTCACCAGGTAAGTGTAAAAGGTGTAAATTTAGGTTAGGGATTAATTAAAACTCATTTGCAAACATAATCATAAAACTTTTGAAACACATATCAATTACAGGAGATCTGGTTAAAATTCACATGAAGGTCAAGACTGAAGAGAATGGAAAGATCTTCCAACTATACACTGGTCACTATCACAAAAAGAAGGAAAGCCTAGATTGTACCAACATTAATCATCCCAAATGCCCTTGGTATCAAGCCGATAATGATGCAAATGTTATTTCTCGTCATTATCTCGAGCCAGGCGAGTGGACGACCATCGAGGCCGTACACCGCATTGCAGGTGACGAATGGAAGGATCATACCGGCGCAGAGCTATACCCCAAGAACTGTAACCACTATCAGTTACGTATGAGAGTAGCTGGCGGTCAGAATACCCCTTATTGGATCGACGATATGAGGGTTCAGAGAATTCAGCCTGCCACCGAGTCTCTTGTACCTCATGACTCTGTTACCTCAAGTGGATTCATCATGAATAACATATTCGAATATAGTATGTCATGGTGGAAGATCGGGGACATTAACTTAGCTCCAGTAATCGAGATGGATGAAGATATCCAGCGAGACGTGATGGTCGTACGAGGACCCAACTTTATTCGTGATAAGGTTGTCCTCCAAAATGTCATGGGCTATGAGATCCCTCAAGCGAATTACCAGTACAGATTTTGGCTCAAGTTGCTAGATGTCAGTCGCCCTATAAACTTCCATATTCTCTTACGAATGAGGTTCCATAACAACGACTTGGTCAATGGTCCATGTGACAAGGAGGAGTGTGTGTTTGACCGCCGTCCATTCAACCAGCCTGTGTCGAGCAATGGAGGCGTTTGGCAGGAGTTCAAGACTGATGTGTTTGACATGTTTGCTGACGAGGAGCTTGGACAATATCAATACTGGGATGGATATGTCAAGTCGTTACATTGGAGTTTGTATAGTACAGACATGGAACCGTTAGGAACATGGAAGACTGCTGGCTTTGAGGCCTTGTCAGTAACAGTGAGTTATCTCTTGTGTATCTCAGTATACTTTCATTTTGGGAACTCGACTTTTATTTTGTATTACTCACTCTTACACTGTATCATCATCTATCTATCATATTTTAGACTCAGCCATTAAACCCAAGCCTGACCACCAATGATTTCAACATGTGTATTGCTTTGGACGCATCAGGGTCTGTATGCTCTCCCAACCCTTTATATCCTCAGTCATGTTCCAACTGCGCTAACGCATGCCACAACGTCCCTGACAAAGATACATGCTGCACGAACTTTGGTACCACTGTCACGTTTTCAACTCAAGTAGTGGAAGCCCTTTGAGATAGACAATCTTTCAAAGGATATTCAATTTTGTAGGATTAGAGTGAATGTTAAAGAATAATGTAATGGCTAGGTCTCAAGAGAAGTCATTTGATATTACTAGTAACCTGACGATTAACACTGTAGAGTTGATATTCCTCACTCCACACTCCAGAAGTATGTATATCATGAGCTAGCCACTGTTGCACATTGCATTGACCATGATGCTTCCAGCTATGATCATAACCCTTAGCCCCCATTCACCTCCCAAGTGGACGGCATCCTTGTGTGCACTCAGTCTTCCTGGCAGTGCCTCATGGTATGTCTTTGATGTCTGAATTGTATCACCTTCATGGCCATTGAAGAGAAGTTCGGGACTAAAGAAGTCTAACACGCTTGTTATGAAGTCGTGTTGTTGTACAACTTCGATGATTGCTAAGTTCTTTCGATACTCATTCAATTCAGTACGACGTGCTCGGTCATCAGCATACTTGTCTGGTATCATCCATGGTGCTGGCAGCATATTAAGTGTGATATGTATAGGAGGGATTTGTAGGTTCCTGAACGCTAATGTTTGTTGCCACTGGAGGAGGACATCATTCAAATGGGCACCAAACTTTTCTGCATTCATATCCGAGGCATGATACCCAGGATTGAAGATGACTGTATCCGGTACTCTTTCCATAGCAAAACTTGGATCATTAATATCTATACCTTGTCCTCGTAAGGTTACAAAATCTCCCCAAGTATGTGGCATATCGACTACCAAATAATCTGGAGGATTATCGATGATTACTTGACCATCTTCAGTAGTCATAAACTCAAATGTAAAGGTAAACCAAATTCTTTGGTTTGTAGTAGTTGGGACAGCGGCTATTATGAAGGTCTCCGCATTTCCAAACCCAAGCACTCCATAGGGATCCCAAGTTCTGTACTCTATTTTTGACCATTTCAATCCATTTAACAATATCATTCTAGTTACTGAATCACCAATTATACTAACCCAAATGTCACCTTCACGATGGTCTAGCAGTGGACAAGGACCATAGTTCTGGAAGATGCGCGTTGTCACATTTTACGAAGACGAAAGAGAGATGATTGTAACTTCTGTTAGTAAATGTGGGCTGCAAAAGCAATAACATAAAGCAGATAAAGGTCAAATGAGTAGCCATATTATCATGACTTCATATACACACAATGCACATGATGAAACAATGCAAACACGGACTTTCCTGCAATGGTGTAAACATTGTACTGCTTGGTACATTTCTGAAGTTTGTATCTATCTGTAATCCATTACATCTATCATGCCATGTATTAGTTTCGTGATTATAATAACCCGGTTGAAATGATTTTGTGTTGCAATCAAATTCATCTAAATCAATAGCTCTAACTCCACTCTTAACTTGTCGATTGATTATATAATTTGAGTTGGCAGTATCTGTGGCTACTACACCGGTTACTTGATCCGTACGAGTGCAGTTTACATTCAGTTCTGTTGGATAATTGGGTGGAAGAGCCAAATTAACAAATGCCCCCTTTTGTTCACAGTTTATGAAGTGAAAAGAGATGATAGTAACTTCTGTTAGTGCATGCGTGTGTTCAATATGAAATCAATACAAACGCGACTTTACCTGTTCGTTGACGACAGATGCAGCTGAGATTTCACCATTGTGCACACTTGCTATACATAGAGCATCGCCTTCATGTTGTGTCAATTCATCAATCGTTTGTTCACGGAATGATATAGTTTTAGGATCACGAAATGTTATTAAGTTCAGTAGATTGAAGTATTTATAATCTCTTGGCTTGTTGTATTCAGGAACGTCTGATGAGAGTTGTCGCCTCCTACTACTACGGAGACCAATATTTCTAATATTTCTTATAACCTGAATATTACCATATGGATCAACAAATCTTTGAAATACTAATCCCAGTCCAAACCACCATTGATGATTATATAATCGGAGAGTTGTTATTGCTACTAATAGGGCAAGGATTGATACTCGTAGCTTGATCATATTGATTGTGTGTATTGTAGGAAATGTATAATATTATCTGCAATTCGGAACTGTTACCTACTCTTTTCTTTCAGTACGCCTATTGAGGTATGCCTTTATATTGTTTCTCCTAGTTACTTGCTCTTAGCAATTGTAGGATATGTTCTCTATACTATGACCCTGTTGTTTACAATACCTTGTCGGTGTAACTTTTTTGTGCACAAGATGTGCTCACTTTCTAAGTTTTTTGAGTTGTTGAGTTTGTGAGATGACGAGGTAAGTAAATACAACAATGTATTTGCAATAATAATTCAAATAGGTTCACAATAATTGGTATAGTTCACCACAAGCGCCTGGGAGGAGGAGCATATGGTAGTAGTCAGGGTTGTGTACCCAAGGTAAAATATGCTTGGGTGGGTGGGTAGTTGGGTATACCCAAGGGAGGATTTCGTTGGGTTTGGGTATTTGACTTGAGTATCATTTTCTACGTAGGAATTCAGTACAAAATAAGTTTATCGCCAAAATTTTCTCCCGTGAGGTACTTGAGGGGTCAAAATCCGGGTCATATAGGTACAAAATGACCTGTTTAAAGCCAATTTAGGGGCATCAAAGTACCCTTTGCAGTTGGGTGGGTATTTGGGTATGGGTATATACCCAACCACTTGGTTGGGTGGGTATTTTAGTTGGGTATATACCCAAATACTCATGCTCCTGGGTGGGTATTTGGGCTGGGTACGCACTTGGGTACACAACCCTGGTAGTAGTAGTCGTATTATTCACTAGTGATACTGTTCTATCGCTAAAACATCTCTATGATTCGTTTGATCGCGTAATAGCATAACTGAGCATGTATGTTGCCTCAAGACTTGTGGTCTATAGGTACATATGCGCTTGATTAGTTTTCTCGTTTCCTATTTCCTAGACTAGCCAGCACAGAGATCGGTAAAAGGTCTTCCATTACTCAATGATCTACTTATCGTCATCACCTACTCCCAATTGATGACCTAACTTTATTCCAGAAGCAATAGACTTCCACCAGTACTCAACACCATCTTGCTTATTCTTCATCTCTTCTTTTCCAAAATCTCGATCAACTAAACATCTAGTTATACGTTCACCATACATTTCTATAGCCTCACTAAAGAACTCAGTCCATGCATTTGGTCCATCCAAATTGCACTCTTCAATCTCATCAATCATGACTGCTTCGTCATTCACTACATTACGTCTCATCATGTCTTCTGGTGTATAACAAAGTGGAGAATTTCGAAGTAGTAAATGAGGTTCACCTCCGGATGTTCTTGCTATCAGTATATCCTTATCCATGTAAGATATTTCCAATGTACGAGTTGTAGACCATGACTGTGGTGTGGGTATTGTAATGCCATTCAGCTTTATCCCTTGAAAGTGTTCTAGTAATAGTGTACCCTCCTCTCCTCTAAACTCTTTATATTCCCCTGTCAAATCTTCTTCTGTAGGACGTCTTAAACTTGTACAAACTTCTAATACTAAATCTACAGAATCACAAAGTTGAACTTCTACCAAAGCCTTGGCTTTCGTTTGTTCATTCTCTACATTCAAAGCAACATTCCTAAAATCTAATATCTCAAATGGAAATAATACCGATATCCGTGATAATAAAGTAATAAGTCGCATACCAATTGTAGGCACGCCTGTAAATACGAAACTCCAATTTGCATTTAAAGAATGATGAGTTGCTGGTCTTAGTATCGGTAGTGTTGATGATTGTTCGAGTTCTTTCATGATATCTTCAGCTGTTTGTTGTTGATTATTATCAGTACCTTCTTCGTAACCGGTAATTGCCGCATGGGCCAGTTCACGTTTCAGTTTTGTTCGTTTGACTTCTGCTGGAGATGGTTGTTCTTGTTGTTGTTCATCTACTCTATCAAGTGCACCAAGCTCGTTAGTTTGCAAAGATGCAAGTGTACTATTCCAAAGAAATGGCGGGGGTATGAAAGATGCTACCTCTTTATTTGCAAGAGTATCATTCAGTAGGGATGATGATTCATAGTATGATAAAGCAGTGGTTGATGATGATGTTGATGATCTAACTGCAGCAGTTCTGATTACATGATGTGATGGCGAAAAAGATGATACTTCACAGGCGGAAGAGAGGAGCAACGCCACCGCGTAAAGAGAAGATATCATCATACAGTCTATTATTGGTGAGGTTATATCATCATTCTTGGTGTTTATGGCTACCATACTTTCATAAAGCCATCTTGATCGCGGCGGTTTTGCCATGCTATTTTTTGTGATGGGCCTAGCAGCTGCTTGTCCCCGGACAACTGCTGATCGCCCTGGGGTTCAAGAGAAAGATTGGACATTTTAATTATTTCGCATTTCGTAAAGGCTGGCTAAAATAGCGGTCTCTAGAGTATTTCACCAACAATACACTTCGCCTACAAAGTATTAGTACCGGAGAGAATAGAGTCAGTAGCAGTGGAATACATTTGTTGATTTCGGAGGAGGTATTTAATACCACAGATCCAAGGTAAACTACAAACAGAAAGAACAAGAACACAAAAAGTATACCAAGTTTTTATTGCAACTGCTAAAGAGAATGGGCCTTGAAAAGAAGAAGCATACACCAAAACAAAACCGTACTAGTATTTCATCTCCTACACGGAATGTTTCACTATCGTTAACGAGTAATACTAGTACCACGCCGTCTAGAGGATTATCACAGGGTAAGACCGCTTTATATATATTTTTTTGTGCACATCTTATGTTCTTCTTTTTTTATCAAGCCATAATAATAATATGTTTCTAATGTAATCTTATATCCAATACCTCTTAACATAATACTATAGACATGTCTATACCCAATACACCAAGCGAGCAACTTTCCACAGCAGCAGCAGGAACACAACCTCAACTATCACCACACGAACAGGAATTACAAAATGAAACACAAAGATTACAACGTGAAATTGATGCCTTGAAGAAATTACAACAATTAAAACAAGAAGAGGAGGAATTAAAACGTTGGTTATCGGGACATGATAATGTAGATGGTGTATCTCCTCCGTCGCGTAGACGTAGCTCGGGTGGAAGTAGTGGAGGTAGACGAAAAAATAGTAGGGGTAATTTTTATGATCAAGAAACACCCGGTGGTGATAATAATGAATATCCACCCTCAGCTCTAATGCCTACTGAACCTACTGATTCATTAGACGAATCGGACTATTCTGCATCTCCACCCCGGAACAATGTTTATTCAGGAGCACCCTCACCCGGAGGAGGAGGAATTAAGAGAAGGAAACAACAACAGCAGCAGCAGTATAATTCTGAATTGGATGAATCAGATTATTCATTAGATGATAATGAACGCACGTCAAAGGGTAAACGTCGTGGTAAGAGAGGTAGTTCATTACCATTGCCTACACAGGCATATAATATCTTCGGGAGTTTTGCATTAGAGGTGAAACGTCGGTTCATCTCTGCTACAACTGTTGTTGAATCACCCTCATCATCATCTTCTTCAGATGATACTAATACTACAGATGTTGAAAGCCATGGTAAATATTCCAAAACAATGAATGGCAAGAAAGGAGGCGGACTACCCAAACAAGTATCTACCCGTGAACTGTTATATAAAATTGGTATGGCAATAATAACCGATATTGATGATGAGACATTACAACGTGAGGATACTGAAACTATATTAATCATTATTACCTTATTAAAGGAGGCAATATTGGGTATTGTTATTGCATTCTTGGCTGTATCATTCGTTTTATTCCTTGATCATTACTTCTTATTGAACTTGCCCACGGCACGAAACTTTCGTAGGGCAACGTTTGCGGCAATGAATGATCATGAGACATTACGTTCCTTTGAGGAGAATGCTGGTATGAAATTTATGGAAATGGCGGAATATACTGGTATTATGAATGAGATTGAGCAAGCTGCGAATAAAACGAAATTGGCATCGTCTATATTTGATACACGGTCACAGGATTTAATTGATATGCAGGTTGATCTTACCACTGCCAATATTGATGCTAAATCCTATATGAAGCAGTTAGGATTAGATACATTCTGTAATGATTGTATATGGAGTCAGAATCAAAAGTTAACTTGTGATGGTCGTGTAAAGCAGCTCGGAGAGAGGTATCAAACACCCAAGTATAAGGCAATGATGTCAGCTATGCAGAAGGAATCATGTCGTAATTTGGTAACTGTTCCTGGTATACCTCCGAAAGAAAAAGAGAAACTCGTAAAGGAAAAGATGTTTAAGGAATGGAATCAAGAAGAGGAGGATGAAAAGATGTCCAAGGGATTAGCAACGGAACAGGATGTTGTTAAGAATTGGCATAGACATGCTGCCAACTTTTGTAGTGATTGTGAATGGGATGCTGGCATGACTTGCGCTAAACGAGGCCAATTCCTTAATGAACGATATGGCACGCCAATGATTGAAGCAATGGCAAAGGTAATGGTTGAGATGGAGAAATGTCGACATTCGTACTATGAGAAGCGTATTAAGTCGATGGGTGGATATTGTGGGTCTTGTGTATGGGGAACAAAGAAGACACAGACTTGTAATGCACGGGTTGAATATTTAATGTATACTTACAAGAACCCGGAGAATGTGGCAAAGTTGGCTGCCATGGATAAAGTGGCCTGCAGAGGATCGAATCAAAGAATTCATTAGTACAGACGAGATTTAGTGCTCATAAATTAGATATATTGATGAGCCGCCGCTTCAGTGCAAATAATAAATGATACTATCTTTCAAGCTATTTATTTATGAAGAAGGAAATCCTCACTCATCAACCCAACGTCTTCCCAGGAGTTTCAAGCGTGCCACAAAACAACCTATGACTGTGAGAAGAGCTCCCTCTTGGCAGCCTGCTGAATATTCCCCACTAGTTTCTCAGTCGCAATCTCAATCACAGCCTGACAACTCTTGCCCAATTCTCCACCGTCCTCCTCGTCCTTTGCTGCTGCTGTTGCAGATGCCGATGGCTTCTTGTCACCACCTCCCGAAGGAGCTCCTGCAGCACTTTTCGATGCGCCACCCCGTCCACGTGACCCCATCATGGAGGGCACGTCACCAGCACCTGCACTTCCACCACTACCATTTGGTTGATACTTGGCAATGCGTTCAGCAGCCTTACTAACCCTATCAGGGTATCGATCTCGAGCCTCAGTTTCACACATGGGTGTGCTTCCGAGAGTACGCATCCAAAGGAAATTCTGTGTCAATGTTGACAATACCGAACGTGCTCCACCACTCATAAAATATTCCAACTCAAGTTCATAGTATGAACTCCAACAACTACCCCACTGTTCTAACCGTGCCTGTTCTTCCACAATAATCTCACCATTGGGACATTGGTTTTGAACTGGATTAGTATACTCGGGTGGATATGCCCTAAACGCTTTCAGTTCAGGTACACCCTTGGCCAAACTACGTAATGGATCAACAACAATAGCCAAAAATGGGTTACCATGTGGATCCTCGGCACGTTGCCACTGAAGCTGTGTACTAATATCAGTCTGACTCAAGAAACAATGACTATGAATACCAACATCGAATGGATGTGAGTGATACCAACCCATAAACCTTTCCTTACGTGTATTCTCAAGACTTTCACCCAACTCAATCATATGATTAACAACATCACCATCATCTGCAATGACACGTGTTTCAAATCCTTCAATTGGTAATGGGAATACATCTGTTACAACTAATTGTTTAGGTGTATTAGGATCGGGACGTCCTAAAAGTAATCCCATCACTTCAATTGGATTACCACCCTTCTTAACACCCTTTTCTACACCAGAATGACAGTGTGTCATCTGTATTTTATATGGAGTGTTTAAGTGTGTGAGTGTATGGGTTGGAGAAGTTATATTAAGAGGTGAGAAATTGAATAATGAATATAGTATAGTACAAAGATTATGATATTGCAATTGTATATCCTCTCATATACACCCAAAACAAACCAAATATGATATTCCAACAATACTATGATATGTATTTTTTGTAGCTATAAATGTACACCCTCTCATGTACACCCATAACAAGCCAAACATGATATAACAACAATAAAAGATAACACAAGAAGTATAAAACAATAAACTTACCATCTTCATAACAGCAGATGGACTAACGGCCACACCTTTGAAATATCTTGGATCGTCTTTCCAAGGACTTGCCTTTCTCAACTCGGCAAGTTTTTCGTCGTGGAATGTATAGCGCGCGTCGGCTGCCGCAACAGTGGCCGTTCCTCCTTCTTCTACCATGTTTTTAATACTAGTTATGGACTGTTGTGTATTTAGACGTGCAAGAGGTATGCAATAGACTCCAATAGAAAAGCAGTACATAAAACAAACACAAACAAAGTTTACCGGTTTGCTCGCCAAGACTTTATTTTATATTGATTTTTTTTTTCAACTTTTCAACTTTCAGCTTTTGTACCATTTAAGACAGGCGCATGCAAATTCTCGGGATAGTCGGGATGGGAGTTAATTTTTGTTAGTGAATTCAATGTGAAATCTAACTCCCATCTAGACCTTCCCGAGAATTTGCATGCGCCGGTCTTATTTGACCACCGCCTGAATACTTCCTGCTTCCAACTCAATATACCAAGATGCTGAAATCCTTCCTACTAGCGCTATTTATCTGTCTTCTCTCTGCCTACACTGTCCTTGCCGGTACCAACGCGGAGGGTGAGTATATAAAAAGATGCACAAAATATCTTTTTTCATTTCCACTGTAAAATTTTATACCAGCCTTCTAACAATACTTTATCTTATCAATATAGGCCTAGCATATTTGGAAGCAAAGGGTAAAGAAGATGGCGTTGTTACATTACCCAGTGGATTATTGTACAAAGAAATTCGTGCTGGGAATCCCGACGGGAAAACTCCAACTATCAACTCTCCTTGTGAGTGTGACTATGCAGGAAAGTCCGCGTTTGTGTTGTTTTGTTGTGTGTTATGGTGTGTTCAATATGAAGTCTCGGTGATTTGAGTGCATCATTTATCTTTTATGTATCTTTATTTGATTGCCTTTGCAAGCCACATATACTAACATAAGTTTTTCTCGTCTCTCTTCATCATCGTAAAACGTGAAACGCGCATCTTCCAGGCACACTAATTGATGGCACAGAGTTTGATTCATCATACAAGCGCGGTCAACCACTTACATTTGCTCCCAATCAAGTTATTAAGGGCTGGACTGAAGCTATGCAATTGATGAAAGAAGGAGCTAAATGGGAATTATACATCCCTTCTGAATTAGGATATGGAGACCGTGGTGCTGGTGGTAGTATCCCTGGTGGGGCTGTCCTCATCTTTACTTTGGACTTATTAAAGGTGAGAAATATATATTTAAGTGACTGTTCGATTCCAACTTTTTAGTCATCTTAACTCATTCATCTTATATCATCTATCATTTATAATTTATAGGTAAAAGGAGATTTTGTTAAGACCGAGTAAGTGGATTTGTGAATTGACACGGCAACAAATGAAGACGAAATAAATCCAAGGGATAAGAACTAAAGATATAGTTGAAAATAAGCTAGGGTTTGATTGTTTTTCAAAGCCAAGTCTAACTTACTTGTCCTTCCTCAAACTTTTAGACCAGAGGATATTAACGCTGATGGAGTTGAAAGTAGCGATGAAGCTGCAATGGACTCATCTTCTTCTGATATAGACTTACCTTCCACCACAGCAGCGTTGACGAATAGTAGCACTCATGCAAGTATATCTCTACTGGTCGTCACTTTTATTGCTATGTTCATGTAAAATGGTAAAGAACTATATCTAGTAAAGTAATGTACATTAAATCACTTCTCTCTACTTGCTAATAATTGATGAAGAGGATATGAACTGTTAAGCTTAGCTCATATCCTTATCTAGTATCCTAAAGCCTCAAAACTTGTATGTACTCTTCGTCTGCGGAAAACCAGCACCTTTATTATCTTCTGCCGCCACTTTGAATGAAGACTTTCCAAAAGTCTTTTTTGTAGAATCTCCTTTTTGTGGCATTCCAGTAAATCCGGGGCCAGATTCAAATCCACTACTTCCTTTCAACGGGGGTGGTGTCGAGATCTGTGCATCGCCAAAGGCTGAATTTCCTCCCTTACTTCCGAATGCGCTACTACTCTTGCCACCAAAAGGTGACACAGCTGTGTTACCTTTAGTAAAGCCCGAGCCAGCTCCTTTACTCATTGAGCCCTTCAGGTTTGTTGGAGGCGTGTTATTGAGGCCTGAACTGGACCCAAACGTTGGTGGTGTATTGAAACTAGGATTAGATCCAAAAGCAGACTGTGAAATAGTGCTTGTACTTCCTTTGAGTGTTGTCGGTGGCGTATTGAAACTTGAATCAGATCCAAAAGAGGACCCCGAAATACTACTTCCAAATGACTGCGGGGTACCTGTACTTTCATTGAGTGTTGCAGGAGCTTCAAACGATGAGCCTTGCTGTGTAGGCATACTCGAAGATTGACTCATCATATTGCCTGCTTGACTTTCGGGAATACTAAATGTTGACTGTGGCCCACTTTGCCCAAATGGGGAATTCTCACTATTGACATTGAAACTCGAAGGTTTGTTTTTTGTCGTCATCGTCTTCATTATTGAACAATGGTAGCGCCGTAGCTACAACAACGGACCCCGTAGCCACTGCAGTAGCTGCTACTATGATTTTTGTATCGTCCAAGTCTCCATTGAATGAGCTTAGTTTTGATTTGGCAGCCTCTAGTGATTTCTTGACATTCTCGAGTTGTTCTCCATCTGGCGAAAAGTTGTTCACATCAACACTGAATCCATCTGGAATCTTCGGCCTTAGCTTGTATAGTGCCTCTTTTGACTGAAAACCTTTTAGTGATTCTTGCAATGGGGGTGTGTTCAACTGGATGTCAGCAAGCTTTGACTTCATGGCATCTATCTTTGCATCTATCGCTTTCCGTGCGTCTATCGCTTTACTCTTCTCTAACTCCCTAGAATCTTCTGCCTCTCGAAGCATCTCTAGCACAGCCTTGGCATCGTCTGCTTCCTTTGTTAATCTATCTACTTGCTCATTGATCTTTGTTATAGAATCCGACCTCTCACTTATCTCTGCATCCAATCTAGCCAGTACTTCCTCTTTCTGAGATTCTATCTTTTCTATGGCTAGAATTCTAGATTGCTCTTCAACTTCCAGCCGCTCAAGTACCTTTTCTATCCGTACGATCTCTTTTTCCTTCTCCTGCTCGGCCAACTTTGCAGCTTCAATGCGAGCATTCTCTTCTGCGATACGCGCAGCTTCCTCTTCAGCAAGTTTCTCTAATCGTATGTTCTCAGCCTTCTCGGCCTCTTCTTTGGCTACTCTCTCCTGCTCAACTCTATCAGCCTCAATCTTATCAAGTCTTTCCTGCTCAACTCTTTCAGCTTCTATCTTGGCCAATCTCTCCTCTTCCATCTTCTCAGAGATACGCTCTTGCTCCAATCGTTCAGCCTCTATCTTATCGATGCGCTCTTGTTCAACTCTCTCAGCCTCTATACGTTCTTGTTCAATTCTATCTGCTTCAACTCGCTCGGCCTCCATCTTATCAAGCCTCTCCTGCTCAACTTGCTCAGCCTCTATACGATCTTGCTCGAGTCTATCGGCCTCAGCTTCGGCTGCTTTATCTTGTTCCACCCTCTTAGCCTCGGCTTTATCAATCCTCTCCTGTTTTTCGACTGCAGCAAGCCGCTCTGCTTCTTTTTTTTCTGCAACAATCTTATCAAGCCTTTCCTGTTCTTGCAATCTCTTCTCTGCTGCTACCCGTTCACTCTCTATCTCCTTTTCTCTGGCAGCAATCATTGCATCTTTGATTGCCTTTTCTTCCATTTCTTGGTATGGGTTTTCATTTGTAGACTCGACTTCTTTTCTCGCCTGTTCTCTAACCTTTTGCACTGCATTGATGTTAATCTGCTCTAATAGTGCTGATAGTTCTTCGTCAACTTTAGTAGCTGTTGTTTCTTCGGCTAGGAGTAGTGACGAGATTTGTGACGAAGGTGTTGTTTCCAATGTTGTTTGCTCACTGTTTATGACAATTGATGAAGTTACTGACGAATCAGCATCTGCTGCATATTGCTGTGTATATTGCATATTGACATCTCCAAGAGTACCAGCTGATATTAGTGTTCCTACCGCCAATGCCTATACATACAAAAAGATATGAGAATTGACAATTTTTGTGCACAAGATGTGCACTTATTTGAAATATGCAATTGCAGACTATTCATTACATACCTTGGTAGCATACAGCTGTGTAGTTATAACGGTGCTGGCTCCCAAAATACCTGCTGGTGATATACCTCTCTTCTCGTTTATATCATGAAGATCTTGTACATTGTCCTCATTTGCAATATTATCATTTTTTGACATACATAGTCTCCCCGCACCCCTAACTGCAGCATTGTTATTTACAAAAACATTATTACTCGTACGGATATCTGAAAATATATCATTATGCTGACCATTACTAGGAGAACTCAGTCTACTTGCTCCAGATGAAAAAGCAACTGTTGTCGAATATTGATAATGCATAAGAAATGCTGATTGTGCAACTACGCCGGAAAATCTCATGATAAATATGATAATTTGATAACTTCACTACTTATTTCATACACACTACTTATATGGTTTGTCTTCACCGAAGTCCCCTAAGAGGCGGCAGCCGACTATTGCAAAGAGGAAGATTCAATTTATTCATATGACGTGGGTAGGCTGTCTATAATCTGGGGTAGCGAAGAGCAACAGGAAAGATACATCACTGAAGAATGGGCAAGGATATTCAAGGGGGATTTCAAGGGGAAGAGGGTAGTATGAATAGTCGGTGGTTATTCTGTTATTGAATAGCTGAGAATAAAGGAACTATCTCCTGAAAGAGCAAACACAATTACCCATATGCCTTCCAATTGCTTGTTTTACAATCTCCGCTGCCTGATCGACACCTTGCCATTTTCTTCCCATCACCAGCACAAAGGGATCACATTTTTGGGTATTTACATCAAAACCAAAACCATTACCACATAGCTTGATGCAACAGTCTTGATTCTGTATATGCTCCGTCACAAATGAATTATGAAGATATGAAACATGATATTTAACTCTCCCTTGATATATCTCAAATGGTATCTCCAATACTGTAACAAATGACAATTTGCCAAAAGGATTCCGGACTTTTACTGCTCTACTTGTAGAATGATGTGGTCGATGAGGTCCATTGCAACAGACAGCCGTCTCATAAAGTAATCTTTCCTTTGCACCGTCATTGCGTAAGTTTTCATAGCCAAGTAGCAGGTCTTCAATCTTTGTACGAGCATTCAGTTGATCGATTTGTGCTGTCCTAGCATTACATGCATCTACTGTGATAGTTATTGGAGGCTGATGTTGGTGCAGATCTGGATTGAAATTAATTTGAATTCCACAATTTGTTTCCCGACCAATGTCAGTGACGCCTCTTCTAGATGAGCGTTTTGAACCAAGAAGATGAAAGAACAAGCTTTTCTTTGATTCTGGATCATTCTGTAGCCACAGTGGTATATTTATCACCATTTTTGTTTGATGATGCTCCTTTCTGGATGCCGATGGTGTACTAGTGATGGATCTACGACTGTCGTGACCACCTTGTGGTTTCTTGGAAGTTGGCGTTGTCGATGCTGACAAAGTTGTACCATCTTTGCTATTGTTTGAATCACAAGTAATTGATAAAGGTACTGCCGAAACAGCAGACTTAGCAGTATCTTTTTCTTCCGCAATACCATCTCCTTTGTTGTCATTAGACACAGACTTTTCTTTTCGATATTTGACACGCTTTGCATCAACTCCTGCTTCATAGTTTGCTTGGAACCCCTCCACTGATGTCTGGATAGTATATATAAGACCGGTAGGCGAGGGTTCACACAGTAATACGGTACCCTCTACATCTGAGCCATTTTCTTTATCACTAGCAATTGTAACCTGACAACCTGCTGCATATCCAAGTTTATCTTGTGTAACTTCTTCTACTATATCCTTTTCATCTTTATACACAATCTTATACATTAAATCTTTTGTAACAATATTGAAAGATACAGACTGAACCACTCCCTATACAAAAATGATAGTAATATATTATGTGAGTATATCATATGACCAAAATGAGAGTATTGCAATTTGAATGAAGATATGTGAGTATAATATCATAGAGGATACACTAAACTCACCTGTTTTAGAAGTATCGACGACACTTCATCTACTTCCATATCACAGCTAGATTTATCTGGAAAGTTATACCACACTGGACAACCCTTTGGGAATGGTAATGCTTCAGTTTGTTCATTAGTTAACTCCATTATTGATAGTCGGGAGAAAGTTATTTTGTTGAGAAAGTTTGGTATGTGGTATCTTTTTCTACACCCTGTGCCGCCTTCACACAATATATCAAACTGCACTATTGTTTGCAAAGTATTGCATAGTAGAACTAAATTACCAACAATTTACTACGAATACGCCAGGCGAAGTTATTAGGTACTCTTTGTTTACTTGTGATTATCACAAGCATTTCCGTATTTTGATTGTATCATTATTACACATGTAATAAATGATAAGTACATGCTCATGAAGTACCTACTTAGCCCACCCATGGTCGCGAGATAAAGTTTGAGTTGTGTGTAGGCTTGTAGGATTAGTGCGCATTTTCAGAGGCTACCGTGCGCGCGGCGCACGTGCGCCGCACATATCCACACATTTGGGACAAATACGGTTATTTATGCCCAAATATGGCCATATTTACGTGATTTCTGTCCTATATTCGGGTACTTTGTAGCGCTCGAGATCGAGCCATTTGTGCGCGCGCGCACATGCGCACTAATCCTACAAGCCTAGTTGTGTGTGTAGTGATACTATTCCTGAGTTTGTTAATAAAAGGCAATCTCTAGTTGATGTCATCGCATGGCATACTTGCAAAAGACGACGAGAAAAACGAATTATCATCTGAAAGTCTAAATAGCATATCAAATTATAGGAAAAAGCTTAGTACAAACAACTTGCCCCCAACATACGGATCTTGTTTATCTTCTACTTCTCCAACTGCCCAACAGCAATATAGGGTTACTTCTCCTACACAATTGTTACTATCCCTAATGGGATCAGCGGATTCATCAGATTCTAATAATAACAACAACACTTCTTCTCCAACTAATTTACATTACTCAGTATCTGAAAGTAGTGAACAAGAAGATTCATCTATTAACTCAATAGTAGAAGAAGAAATAAGTAATAATAGTGACAGTGACAATACATCTATAGAAGAACAACCTACTACTAACACCACATCAATATACAATAACAAACTAATAAACATGGTTAATTGGTCAATTTTTACACCACTACTAAATCGTTTCCTAAATCAAACAGTATTGGCAGATAAACTCAATCAATACTTTTTATTAGTATTACTATCCCAAAATGGAAAGTATGCTGCATTAGGTTTTATTGTCATATATATTATATTTACACTATTAATTTGGATACCGCTTTGGTTATTAAGCTGTGTCATAACAGAAACGGGAGTATACCTCTTTATTTTAACAAGTATAATCTATGGTGGAAGATGTATATTACGTCTATTAGCCTTTCCTGGTACTAATGTAAAAGTATATGGTGAAATTGAGAATGAATTTTCAAAGTATGCATGTAAAATGTTGTCTGGTGGTGCTGATGCGATTGATAACTTTGCAATGTCGATTAGGGCTGGAAATAATTCATCAACAAAAACATCTTCAAAGATGGATAGAATATTAGGTAAAGATGATAATGACGGGTGGGATATTCAAGATGTTGCATCGACATATAAACGATTGGAAGTGTATAAGAAGAGAGTGTTTGGTGTATATTTGGAAGTATTGCATTGTTTGCTTGAAGAGAATGGGCAAGGATATGATCCTTCATCTCCTACAACTGCTCTTGGAGCACATACTACAGCGGCAAATGGGAATAGTTTTTATCGATTGGGTGAGAATATATCGGCATGTAAGGATACATGCAAAAGGAGCATGTGTTGTGAACGGCAAAGCTCAAATGGCGGTGGTGAAACTTCTGAGTCTATTCAAATCAATGTCCCACCTGCTCATAGTCCTACAAATAGCCTAGACAGCAACAGCTTCAGAAGATCCACAACAAAGTATGGCAACAATCCATTAGTTGGAGATATTGGTAATATGAACACAATCACAGCCCAAGCTCGTTCAGATGGACGAGAGTTATACACTCTCCTCACTTCGCTATTAGAAGATTATGCTACATTGGAATCATCAGCTTCCAATATATTGCAATCAGGCAATACTGTACAGAATTTAAAGAAGGGTATGGTATCAAATGAAACTGCAGAGTATGCAACAAAGTTGATACAACGGGCTGAAGAGTTACGAGAATTAGTGTCACGGATTAAACTATCATCTTCTGATGGCGATGATGAAGATGAGCAAGACGAAGAAGATGTCGGTGCAGAAGCAGTTCGACATCGTCTTGAAGAACAGGGAACTGCATCATCATCATCTACCATGGGTATGATAAAGTCAGCAGTGCAGGCCTTTGTGTCAATGGTTGATCCACCACCACACAAATCCATCTTTGGATTGGATGTGATCCGAGGTTGTTTCTTGGCACGATATATTGGTGCTCGTCAATTCTGGATTAAACGAAACCGAAGCGGTGGAAAGTTGGATGTGATTCATATCCCTTCATTATCAAACAACAAAGGGCAAGAAAGTTTTCTACCACTATCCCCACGAAAAGGTAGAGACGAGGACATTGCAAGCAATTCCACAAACAAGAGAAGAGCAGTACTGTACTGCAATCCAAATGCAGGCTTGGTAGAGGTAGCTACTGGCATGGGGCTAACTGGTGGTAATGTTGCTCAAGATAAAGATGATGACGAGAAAGATGCGACATGTTGGACAGAGTATTACATTGAACATGGCTATGATGTATACTTATTCAATTATTCTGGTTATGGCCGTAGTTTTGGAGGCAGTTCGTGGAATGAAACAACATCTGAATTCAACCATGGCTTCTTTCCAGCACTGAGAAGAGTCTTCTTCTCTACTTTTCTTGCTTTTAAACCATCCTCTGAAAGTTTGAAGTCAGATGCATCTATTGTAGCCCGACATCTTGTCGATGTTGTTGGAGTTGATGAGTTAATAATACATGGAGAAAGTATAGGTGGGTTGGCAGCTGCAGGATCCGCAAGGAGTTTGACAGCAACAACAGGTTTACCTAAAGTATCAACACTGCTCATTTGTGATAGAACATTTTGTAATCTCGAGGCAGTGGCTCAAAGATTGGTAGGAGGTTGGACTGGGAATGCCATTCGCCTCTTGACACCAACATGGTCTACAGATGTTGCTCGAGATTTCATAGCAGCGAGATGTCCCAAGGTTGTAGCACAAGATGCTGCTGATGAGATTATACATGACTATTCTTCGCTAAAGACTGGACTTTCATTTGCGAAAGAGCTTACTAAAGGCTCAACGAAATATCTTGGCTGGATGATGTCGTCACCATTAGAGTATCGAATGGCTGATCTAGACAGTGTGGGCATAACAGATTCAAGGTTATCAAGCAGCTCAAACCATGTCAAGAATCCGTCTACTTGGCCGGCAGACAAACACATTAGCTGGTCGGAAGCGCATCACTTTTCAGCTTGCATAAGAAGAATAGGAAAGCTAGCCACTGCTGCAAAGAAGCAGATTAAGCTTGACGACTCAACAAGAGAAGAAGAGGGCACCGAAGTTACTCTTTCGTTGATGGATGGAGTAGATGATTCAACATCGTCAAGCAGTGTTGGAATTCAGAAGAAGTCTGACTTCAAAGCACTTATAAAAGTTTGGAAGTCTCTGGCATGCATCGATGGATTATGCGGCCTACCACTCGGTCACACTGTTAAGGAAGGCTCTGATTGTACAATCGCCTGGTTATGTTGCGTAGTAGTATTTGGGGCACAACGTCTCGCTTTACAGGCCGAGAAAAGATGGAGTAAAGACACGTCTTCAGAAGCCTCCACTGGATTGAATGATAACAGCAACCGAGAGTTCCTTCCTGAAGATTTTGATATGAGACCAAAGAATCATCATTGGGATGAAAATAGTTTAATAAGTCATCCTTTACCGATCCCTGTGGTAATATCAACTTTGAAAAACATGTCTGCTGAGGAGAAGCACTCCCTACAAGAAGGTAAGTTGCGAATGGACTTAAATGTGCACCGATATATCCTATTTATAACTCTCTCACCGCTATATACTTATCTTCATCATACCAGTCGAGGCTGAGCTTAAGTATGTAATAGGTATGCTTGAGTATATTGTCTCCAGATTGACATCCAAGGAAAGTGTTGCTACAGCAATAAGTCAAATACGAGACGGGGTAGAGAATGACCAAGACATCGTATCAACCGGATGTTTTTTGAATCTCAATTGTGGACATAACAATCAATACTCTTCCGAAGAACGAGAGAAATTAATATCATTGATACGAAGATCATTTGGTAGTCGTTTAGAAATAGTATAAACTCTAAATGATTCAGAGATATAATCTTTAGCTATTATATGTTGCTCAAATCAATATCACAAGACGTCACCAATTAAGGATGCAATCTCTTTACACCATGCGATATCCCTAGGTGCAAAAGATTTAGCTTTATCTCCTCCCAATACCACTGCATAAAACCATCCATCATAATTATCATCATCGTCTGGTCTTGTCACTGGCAATAGCAAGGCTTCTTGTGCATTACTCGGTAGGTAAGTAAACTCAACGCGACCAGGAAGCGCTTGAAGTGTTGGAAGATATGATTCGCTCGCTCCTTTTCTCCTTGTGGACCCCACAACTTCTGTTCCACCAACAGTGCCACCTTTTATACTACCATCCTCTCTTAACATTCTATCAAGGATGGGAGTCTTTAAATCTGATGATATTGATGAACGCAATTGTTCTTCTGATGGGAGTATCCCTACTGTCGCAAGTGGTATCCACTCAGAGTTTTGCTGTGTAGCAAGGAGAACAACTGATTGTGCCGGAGTACATTTAAGGAATGATGTTAATGCCCATTCAACTGTAGATTGAAACTTATCATTCCTTCCCTGCAAACTACTATTTTGATTTTCATTCCAAATAACTTTATCTTGATTAATACCCTCTAACATTACTCTTTCAGCCTGTACACTTTCTACATCTAACTTTGTAATACCATTCAATAATACACTACCTGCTGCAAATACACCTAATAAATCAATTCGACTTCTACTAGCCTCATAGGTAGCATCTTCAGGAAAGGATATCAATCTTAGTAACAGTATGAGTAATATACCGAGTGACCCCAAAAGTAGGGAGGTACGATCCGATGTGAGGGTTAATAGTAGCTGATCAATGGTTGATAGATTAGATGGAGAGGTACTATCACTACTTCTTTTATTGTCGAAACTAACATTTGCTTTGCTTGTAGATAAAAATGAAGAAGATGATATGTCATCATTATTCATATTATTATTGTTGAGTAGTGCAGTGTTTCTATCGTGTATTCTATAATTTTGCTTTGTTGAAGTTGACACTGATTGTGATTTCCTTGCAACTAGCGAACTAATATTCGATATACTATGGTGCTGGAAAGCGGTAGAGGATTGTATCCTTCTTGTTTTTAGCACATTATCTGCTGACGATTGTATAGAAATAGAAAATGGTATCCTTGTTGTTGATGATACCAACGGCAGTAATACCAACGATAATACCACCGCTAAAAAGACATATCTCATCGGACGGTGATATTTATTAGACAGTGGCATTGGCATTAGGAGAGATAAGAGTAGTAGAAGCAAGGTCAACAGTGGATATGAGGAGGATAGGGGAGAGAAAATAGCTAATAGCAGGCATTAACAGTGGCGAGTAAACGATTTCAGCAACAAATTATGCTCTGCAACTTTGCAACTTGGCAATGTATTGCTCTATAGCCGGCCCCCTCCCATCAAGAAGCCCTCTCCCACAATTAGAACAACATCAGCTTTCATCATAATATAGACAAAGTAGTGAATTAGATTATCGTAGGAGAATACTCCAACACAATACCCTTCAAAATATATAAATCATCCCATCAACATCAACATAAATATCATGAGTGTGTCTATCCAAACACCGCCAAGTTCCGACGTGTTCTCGTCGTATAATAATGGACTATTACCTCCGCCTACACCAGTAGCCAAGAGAGGACACCACTTCTTCAAAAGTAATGATGATACAATGCCACCAGAGATACCAATGTTCTTCCCCTCTTCCAATTCAGTAATGACGGGTCATTTATCATGTTTGAAGGAGGACGAGGGGGAGATCAAGGAGGAGGAGAATGTGGAGAGGAGGCTGCTAAAACTACTTGCATCCAGACCTACACCAACTATACGATTGAAGCCTAGACCGACATCATCCATACATAATGTTATGGATACTGATATACCTCCCGAGGATACTAGCAAGAAGCAAGTCTTGACAGTTGATATGAATGAAATCAAACCACTACCAATCTATTCTCCATCTTCTGTTGCAGAGCCTAAGAAAAGTATAGAATCAATGATACGGAAGTTACCTTCTTTATCATCTGATTCCGAAACCAAGACGATATCAAAGACGGATACGAGGAAGCTTCCGTCGTTCCAAAGAGAGGTTTACATCGTCATACGACCAAGAGACGTAATAGTATTGTAGCAAGAAGTGCTTAGATGGTTTGCTACAAGTTGTGTACATGATAAAGGAGGATGTTGGCTACTATCCAATGTAATTGAACACATATATGATGTAGAAAGAGAGTAGGATACCCACTTGGGTCGGCTGTGCAGTGTATGATTAGTTTGAACTAGCAAGGCGTATAATAATGTAAGATAAGAGAAGTGCAGATTAAATGTAAGCATTCGTCAATAGAGTGAATTTATAATAGCTGCTACATATGCTTCTAGAATGCTGGCCATCTCTTGAGTAATAAGTTATGTTCATTGCAATCGGGACTCCACTGAGTCCTAAATGGCAAAAGGTATGATAAGAGTGAAGAGATCAGATAAGTACAATAAGAAGGAGGAGGCAAATAATATTCTAGTATTGTTAACAGAGAAGATCATTGATGAAGCTAAC
>Ga0214479_100121_pt1 | contig 47213 bp, 35 predicted proteins | sample M1_20Mar14CPVII9_5_FD_165054 | JGI IMG/M metagenome (GOLD analysis project Ga0214479, IMG submission 165054) | Marine eukaryotic communities from Monterey Bay, California, United States - M1_20Mar14CPVII9sort6BwellE14 | ecosystem: Environmental > Aquatic > Marine > Unclassified | place: USA... | reverse complement strand
GCTGTACATCGTCCTCCGGCCAATAACATTAATGTAAGACAGTACCACTACTGCTCAAAGTACAAGCATGCCGAATAATAGTAATGTTAGTCAAATTGTTGTAGAAGGGAGTGGCATGCCTGCAGTGAATGGGACCTATACCAGGGTAGCTGAATATCATGCAGGCGAAGTTCCAGTGTATACCAAAGGGGGGCAAGAGCCTTGCACACCAAATTGCTTCATCATTCTTCGTTTGACATACTCAGGGCAGACTATGTGGTATATTGGTAATTATGAGAATGCAAGAGCTGGTGAAAGTATGAATATCAAATTCAGATATGAATCTCAAGAGAATGCAAATTGTTTGGTTCCCCCAGAAAGAGGATGGAAAGTATATTATGGACAACGTGGTCAGCCCCAGGCACATCATCAAGCTCCAACATGTCGGCTGATACAAAATGGGAACAGTATTACAAGAAACAGTAATGTATCGGGAACATCTGTGGCCGCGGGGCATCCATCTAATACCAACAATGGCCAACTTGATAATGGGATGGGACTTGGCAACAACAACAGTGCATCATCTGTCAGTTCAACTGCATTCATCATTACTAACGATACTTCTGCCTCCTTTCCAAATGTGGTAGACCGCGTTGCTATCCAAAACTACACGTCGAAATTAAATGGTATCTATACCCGAGTAGGTTCTTTAGAAGGTGCTCCAGTATACACCAAAGAGGGGAAGGAACCTCGCACATTAAATTGCTATGCAATTCTTCGGTGCCGACCAACAGTAGGGGAACAGATGAAGTGGTACATTGGTAATTGGGGTGCTCGAGCTGACGGGAACATCTCTTTCAACTTCCTGTACGTATCGCATAAGAATGAGAGGTTTTTGTTTCCTCCAGAAAACGGATGGTACAGTCTTACTCATAACAATTTGGTTCGTCCTAATCCTCGGCTAATACTGCCTAATGATCATATTGCTATTGAAGGGTGTGGCAATGTTGAGTTAAATGGTACTTACAGTCGGAATTATGTTAACACCAACGACATTGAGTATAAGAGAAAGGGACAATGGAATGGTCAAGTTGTTATCTTTTCTATCTATCAAAAGGTGCACAAGGTTGGTTCAAATTACAAGTGATATATCGGGCGGTCCATTAATGCCACTAGTTGCGGCACGATCATCAACCAAGCAATGTTCAGATCAAGTGAAAGTAATGATTTGTTTCCTCCTGCCAATGGCTGGGAAGTAATTGGGTCAAAACCTGGAGGAATCTACCCCGGTCCTACCTTCCGCCCGAGTGAGATTGAACAAGTGACAGTCGAAGGATGTGGTTTGTCAAAGTTCAATGGATCATACAAGCGGGCTAATGGTCAAAGTGGAGATGCTCCTCAATATGTAAAACATGGGCAATGTGATGGCAAGGCTGAGACTCTCTTATAGTTCGAATAGACATGACTTGGTACATTGGCATCCCTGGTGACGCGTCTGGAGGTATGTATTGTGCTCACGTAGACACGTGGGATGGTCATCCAAATATACCCCCTGAGATCGGGTGGATTAATAATGCCGGAAAAGGCATTCTCCCTGTTCGGAGGTGAAATCGAGCTTGTGTGTATCGTTATTGTTTAAATTAAATCAGACTTGATTTTGTTGCTCTCCGCTTCTCTATCTATATCACCACACTAAAGTATATTAGACCCAGCAGCATCAACCTTCGTCCGCTTTACTAAAGCATTATGCTTTTCTTGTTCGGCTGCTGCCAACTTTCTACAATACTCTATAACATCAGTATCAGCTTTTTTCCAATTAGCCGATATGGTCTTACTAAGTTCTGATAGACTCATCCGTCCGGGAAGTTTTCTATGCTTCCGTTTCTTTTCTATATCTGCTTTATGTAAACTAGAGTACCAATATGGTGCCATGACAATGTCTTGATATCGTTTTGGACGAGGTAATTCTAGTGGATCGTGATGACCTGGAATGAGGGACTCTTTAACTTCCTCGGCAATACCACTGCCACCCTCTGTTTGTGTTAGGTACGCTTGTTCGAGTTTGAAGAAGATTGTGTACTCTGTATATGGTTTCGGCGGGAGATTATCACCGGGTGGCTTCTCCTTCTGCTTAGGTGCAAGCATGGATGGAAGAGGAAGTGTCTGCTGTTGTATACTAGTACCAAAACCTGCCACCGCTACATTCTGGGATGTAGGAATAACAGGATGGATGGGAGCGGTGACAGGAAATATAGTTGTCGTATTGAGCTGCGGTTGCATCTTCTGATTCTGAGTCATGGTGCGTAGCTTCTCCTCAACCTTGGCATGTAATAGTACATTCATTGCCTCTTTAGACTTTTCTACTTCTACTGCCAATGCCTTCTGTGCCTTCTCTACAGCCGAAATGTGCTGATTCTTCTCGGCCTCTAACCGTATCGTCTCCTTGGCTTCTTCTGCCAATCCCAACCATGAATGTTTTACCGATTCATTCTTACTATCATTGATGCTAACTCTATGTGCCGCTCCTGTTGTGTTTGTGTGTACCACAGGAGGAGGAGGACGAGCCATTATGTTGAGACTATGTCCAGTTCTACTAATTTGATCTAAAAATGGTTCTGTTCTGTTACCGACAAGAGAATTATTCTGAGGTAACATGCCATTATTCACCAAGTAAGGAGGCATTCCATATCCATGAAGCAGTTGGTTGACATTCATTGGTAGGGTAGAAGATGTAGTACCTGTACTAACATTATTAGCAGCAGCTGCTGCTGTAGTGGTGGTAGCGGCAGCAGAAATACTTGAACTTCGATTAGATATAGCTTTTTGCATCTGACTCAAATCCTTCCCCCGACTATTATTACTCATTGATGATTGGCCAAGTGACGAAGCAGTAGCTGCTGCTGTACTGGTTAATGATACCTTCTGTCGTTTATTGCTACTTTCACTATGTTTAGACTGTTGTTTCCCTTGATCTATGATGCTTTGATGAGGTGCATGATTAGTGTATATCTTGTGTTCAATAGTATCATTAACTTCTAAGACACCGGCTTTCTTCTCCTGCTGATCAGTATTCGAAACGATACCACATCGTTTTTCAACTGAAGCCAACATAGCTAATGCATCCTTATACTCTTTATTAGCAGCATTAACCATACTATGTGCATAATCTAGCAATAACTTTTGCATTTCCATGTGCTTTTGTTGCATTTGTAAATTTGTTGTGGTTGATACTACTTGTGATGTGGCTGCTTGGAGACGTTTACGTGCTATTTCTACTTCATGATTATCTTCTGACGATGATGACATTATTACAAACCTATGTACTTTGTCCAATACTGATCCTAACTCTGCTACTGCTATAAGTCTTTGCAATCTACATAACTTTAACAACATTAACACATCATATGTTTTTTGCAAATATAGATATGTTCTATCATTGATGTGTGCAACGCCTCTCAGCCTAGAACCAGCTGTAGATTAGATGTCAACAAGCCGAGGAGGGCAAACCCATCAACTAACTCACATTACGAAACATCATTGAAACATTACATGTGCATAATGTGTGCGTTGGGTTGATTCTAGTAGTAATTCTAGTTGAATCTCTCTAAATATCACCTTTGCAAATCGACAACCAAACAACCACGGCAGTAATAAGCAATATCTACTTCTATCACCGACGCTACCAAGCGCCTGGCGGCCCTGCAGGCCTCAATCTACTGACTCATATCGACCCCTTCGTCATATAGTACATCACTATCACTGCAATAAAAATCATAAATCATAAAAATGCAATCAAGGATACCCGTTCAATGACATAAAGAAGGATCGATCAGATAGAGCCAAGTTAATTGTCCAATATCAACATAATATAATCAATAATACACACTGACATCATGGCAAACAATCTATTCAATAAATCTATGGTACCTAATCAGCGGGGGTCATCGTAAGTTGTATGTGAAAGTCGACGCATTGAAAAGATATATGAAAAATTTAAAAATGTAACGATGATGATTGATAGGCCTATCATGTAGTAAGATATGGATAGAGTTACGACGAAGAGTACGATGTTTCAGTATAGGCATACCTTTTGCAATATATCTCTATATTGTATCCGTTTTGTCGTTGTGTTGAGGAGGTATATCAAATTGCAATTGCGAATCTCACACTTTCTATCCTCCAAAACCAAATCGTAACGATACAATATACAGTGCATGCCTCGGACTACTAACAACAACATTTGCCTTAACAGCATTCTGTTTAATGTTCTTTGGTTCATTGGGATGTAACTTTCTCAAATTTACTAATTTGGCTGGTGCTTCCCAAAGTGTTACTCGAACTTTTGGCCTGTGAGTTTTCTCTGTTGCATGTTTATGATATAAATCATATGTTATGTCTATACTTACACTACTGAACATTGGTCTATAACTCGATACTCAATATAATCAATAATGGATAGTTGGTATTATCAATTCTGGGCACAGGTAATCACAACCGATGGAATCTACATTGTTAAAACATGTCAATCATACCCCGATGCCATCACCTTTGATGCCTCCTGGAAGTCTGCCATTGCCTTCTCAATCATTGCATGGGTAACAATCCTATGTGTCGCTGTCGGAAAGTGTATCATGCTATGCAACAACAATCCTGAAACAACCTCTACCAAATTAGATGCACCATGCTACATTCTATTGGCATTATCACAGGGATTGGTATTGTTGTTATTAAATAGTGAATTATGTAAGAATAATCCGATCGTTGCATTTGGTGAAATTGAATGGCAGGAGACTTGTTCTATGAGTACTGGTGCGAAGTGTACGATTTCGTCAATGGTGTTTTGGTTAGCAGCGGCACTTAGTAGCTTCCAGGAACTGAAAAGTTTGGAGGTTGAACGTCGTACTGTTGAGCCTGAAGCATCTTTAACTGAACCATTGGCTCAGGAGGCTTAAGTTTAAGGATATTGTAGTATGGGAAGGAATGAGTGTAGGACTTATACGAATGGGATTACTAGGAGATACATCGAATCAAGTCAGGGGATATATTAGACGAATGTAAAGAGACTACTAGCACTAGCAGAGCAACTATTTCACTACATTCCTAGCTGGATCTACAATGGCGGATAGCTGACCCCCATATCTAGATGAATCATTCATCCCCGCTTCACTTGAGGTGGAGGCTGTAACCCCCCTCTCCCCGAAACCATATACCAAGTTGAATTATCCAAGGGGGCACCATCAAGCTTTCCACCAACACGATCTTTTACCACACACTTGTAAATACTCCTTGTATCTACCTGAGAAATCCTCCAATACTGGCTGTACTCATCGAAAATACTAGATATGGTAAAGGTTATCTCCCCTGCCGTCTTGGTATATCTGGGAAGTCCATTGAACAGTTTATTTGTTCTTTTGTATGTACCATTGGCTATGAGTAACCCACAACCACTAATAACAAGTTTATTTACCGCTGTGGCTGCCACTGAAGATGAAGCTATAGCAGAAAGAAACCGAGATTTTGGGACTTGTTGAAAGGAAAGTGTTTCACCACTACTACAAGAAACCCAACCTTCATCCGGTGGAATCAATCTGCTTTCTCTCGTATACAAATTTGATTTGAATAATCTCCATGAGGGAATTTCATTGTTGGTATTTCTAATGACCAATGTACCAATATTTTTGATTAGAGGGTACCCGATAGATTGCAAAAGTATTTGATCCCACTTGTTTTGTGAATACTGGAGCACCCGCATATAAACTTCCATTTTCTTGTTTATAAACACCACTAACTTCAGGATCGCCAGGCACTGCAAACAAAATCTGATCTCCATTTGAAGTACTAGCATTATTGTTCAAATTGATAGTACTTGTATTTGATGATGAAGCAGCTGCAATAGATGTTGGCATTGCAACATATGTTGGTATTGTATTGTTTCTAGCAGTAGAGGTTCCAATAATATCTAATTCCCCAACACTTTGACCACGAGCACGACCGTCTGGTGATCTTCGAATGCCAAACGAAGGCAATGTCAAAATATTATTGTTATTATTATTTGCCTGAGGAGATACCGATACCTTCCTTCGCTTATTACTACCCTCCGCTGTCGGTGTTTCAGGCTCGTCGTCAATATCAATAACTTCATACTTCTTCTCGGCCTCATTTAACGCTGTTTGAGCATCCTTGACTTCCTTATCAGCCGTGTCTGACATACTTTGTGCGTGAACTAACATTTGTTTTGCTGCTGTTGCTTGTGATTTTGCGGTGGCTAGACGCTTCCTTGCCGCCTCCAATGCATCACGGCCACCTTCTGATAATGCCATTGTATATATATGTTGCAACAAATTGCAATATAGGTTTGTTACCTTATGGTCTGGTTGGTTATAGTCGGTGCACCTTATGAATTTTTGTGCACAAGATGTGTCTGTTTTTATATGTTTAGAATGTCTTCACAGCCGGACGCCGATTACAAGACCAACTACAAATATGAGTATCAATTTAACAAGAAAACCGATCCAATCCTTTCACCGTACGTCCCTAGTATATTATGTCGTCTCTACTATACATCAACAGGCATTTACTATATATCGTATGTGCTGCGGGGGAAAAAATGACATTAATATTCCACATGTAAGCAAGAATAAAAACATTTTCTTTTACGTTTACGATACGATACGATATCTATTTCATTCAGCACCTGCACAGACCACGTTATTAGTTTACAATATCGATTGTTTAATATTGCCATTGGTATTGCTTCTACTATATCAACCAAATCGGTTTTAACAAACGCGCTTTCGATTAGTGGGTGTGTGATTGCCGTAGAGCTGATATTTCTATATACTAATATTGAGACTTCTTATTGAACGTGTCTGATTTTTACAATAAATACAACAATAAGAAACGATATCTAAAGGGACAGCAACAAAACTATATTTATCCGCGTATATACTATATTATTAGATATTTAAAGAATGGGTCGTCGGGATAAAAACCGTGCTAGTACTAAGAAGAAACGAGGCGGAAAGTTACAACAAAGTCCTGTTTCTCCGCCTCAACAGGAAGCTCCTATGTTTAGTTTTGATGGAGATGCCAACAATCATCAGCCAGAGCCGGATCAAGTTCAACCGCCATCCGTTGGTGATCCAGCTCCTATATTTAGATTTGGCGCTGTACCAAGTAATGCTCAAGTTACACAAACAAAAAATGATGTTGGGGTAGGGGTAAAATCATCCGAAGAAGAACGTCCTGAATTGAGATTTAATATTGGAGATAGAGTATATTGTAACTTTGGTCGTGATGGCTGGGAATCAGGAACAATAGCAATGAGGCACTGTAGAAGGGATGATGATGGGCGTTATCATCCGTATTATGTCCAGCTAGACAAGGGGGGTTTCGTTTTTGTTCCGTATGACAAGGACAAAACCATCAAGAAATCTGATGAAAAGATGCACCCAACCAATTTGAGATATATAGTTGGGGATAGGGTTGATTGTCGTATTCATAATGGCACGACAGAAGAATGGGTATCTGGGACAGTCATATTGAGGAATGGTAATTTGAAGTCCTTTAAAGAACAAAACACCACCTACAAATTGAAGGGCAATAAAGAGATTTCGTTAGATGTTGTTCCCTACAATGTTCGGTTGGACGGGGGAGGGGTGGCCGCAGTACCCATTGATAATGACAATTACATCAAGGAAACAATCGACCCTGCAAAGCTCAAAGTTTTTAAAGTCGGTAGTCGAGTTGATATCTGCTTAGATAAAGCGAAAGATGAATGGGCATCAGGAACAGTTTCACATATCAGTTTAGACTGGGTAGATATTGACCCTATACATGGTGCACCATATCACATTATTTTGGATTATAACCGTACAGTTGGAACACATAAAGCATTTTGGGGACCTTTTGATTGCATTAGAGAGAGTGATGTTGCTGCTCCTGCTAATGTAAAGGTAGACTTACGGTTCAGTGTCGGAGATAGGGTGGAGTGCATGGTACCTGACAAAGCAGGGAATACCAACAACCTCAATAGCTTTAGTTGGTCCCCTGGGACAATTGTCCAAACCAACTATGCAGTTAGTTCAGAAGAGAACTTTGTTGCACCATACCAAATTCAGTTGGACGTTGGCAGGCTCATTTTTGCACCAGCTGATAATGATAGTATCATTAGAAGATCTAATATTCCTGCCCCTACTTGCTGGATTTGTTACGATGATACACAATCCTTTTCGAATCCAATATTACGGGAATGTGCTTGCAGAGGAGAATCAAATGGATATGTCCATGTTGATTGTCTTGTGAAGCTTGCAATTGCAAAGGCCGGGAATAAGAATGAAGAGGGTATAGATGATGAGAATTTATTTACCCAGTGCATTACTTGTAAGCAGGAGTTTAAGAAGGACTCACACTCCTTCTATAATCTAGCTGTTGGATGCTTTAAAGCCTTCGGCAACGAGGCCAACATTGGCAAACCCTGGAATGGACTGGCAACAGCCATGATAGGTACAGCCCAATTCGCCAAAGGGAATGATGATCGAGCAATAGGTATTCTTCTGACCAGATGTAGTATGATTGTGAATAGGCGTAATGACAAAAGTGTACAGCTTTCGTATAAGGAAGCTTTTCAGTTGATGCTTGATCACGCACGGTTAATGTATGATATTTCATTTGTATACGAGAAAAAGGGAGAGCTCGATACTATGAAAACGGTTCTTGATAAATCACTGGCTTTGATTAAGGCGCTTGAGATTGAGAAGGGCACTCCATCTCGCCGAAAGGTCAACATTCTTTCTTCGTTGGCTACTCATGCATATCTTGTGGGTGATAAAAGTGTTGCAATGGAGCGGTACGAGGAATGTATCAGTTTAACCAGAGGACAAGCTAAAGAGAATGATATGCTTTTGGCTACTCTACTGCTCAAAAGTGGAAATCTTGAGCTAGAGATTGGTAACACGGAGAGAGGGGTTGAGCAAATATCAGAGTCTGTAGATATTATGACAGTTGTATTTGGCAGAGATAATAGGAAAGTGGTTCAATTTGCGGAGTGTTTAGACGCCATTCAGAAAGGCTTACTTGAAAAGATACCAAAGGCTCTCATTGGAACAGATTTCTACTAGAAATGCCGGGGGGAACAGGGATGACACTAGGTTGCATATGAGGATACAAGTGTATATTGAGACTGGATTATTGATTTTGATGCATAAGATATAATCTGATATCAAGTACTGATGACTTAAGGCTACCCCCCTTCTATCTCACTGCACAGATAAGATCTGAATGGGGGTTTCTATATCGGCTGCTGATTAGAACTAGAACTAACTGGTGGATGGGAGACTATGAGATACCTTGAATCAAGTACGGGAATGTAAAGACACCAGCGTTAAGACTAAGAGGAATCCTTTATTAGTGCTAGCCTGATCTACGTCTACTTCTAATTGGAAGAATGGGTTCAGGCTCCAGGCTGATACCAGCGCTGGCGAATAGTTGGAGCTGGATACTGAGCTGTAGAATTGACCGTTACACGCCACCCACTTTCTGGAGGAACCATGCAATTTGTATCATCATAATCAGATTCATACCGGCTGGCTAGACAGTAAGTTCTAGAATTCGGATCCCATTGATCTCGACGTGCAATGCACCATTTCATCTTTCCTCCGAGTGTTGCATTGAGAATTTCAAAGGGGGTCACTACTGACCCCCTTACTAGCTTCTTTTCCCACCTGATACTATACTTTGATTGTGCTACTTGCCTCACTACTTTCCTATAGGTGCCATTCACTTCAGGTACTCCACACCCTTCTACAATGATGCGATTGACATTTTTATTATTTGACGTATTTGTACTTCGATCAGCACTTACATAATTGTTATTGGCCGGCCTACGAGTTGCAGCAGTGTCATTCGAAGAAACAGACTGTCCCGTGGGTATAGATGTTGATTTCCTGTTTGGGATATGAACCACTTGCACCTTCTCCGTTCTACTATTTCTATTTGATTTTGGTATACTTCTTGTGGCTAATGCTGATGTACCACTGTTAGTAACAGAGCCATTAATGGTATTATTATTCGCCTGAGGTGAAAATGATACCTTCCTTTTCTTATTACTACCCTCCGTTGTTGGACTGGAATCATAATATTGATCCCATCTCTTCTCAACTTCAGCTAACATACCTTGTGCGTCCTTCCTCTCCTTCTCAGCTGCATTGTACATAATTTGTGCATTAACTAACATTTGTTTCATTGATTCTAAATTTGTAAATGCCGCGGATGCTTGTGAGTTAGCAGCGGCAAAGCGTTTCCTTGCCGCCTCTATTTCACGGCTACCTTCTGAGAAAGACACTTTGTTTTGGTTATTTGATTGAGAGCTATATATCTTTGCAACAGATGGTTTAGTTACACTGTTATCTGGTTGTAGACTAGGCATAATTGCTGTACTTGATAAGTTGAAATGAGAGAAGCGTATCTATCTTGATGTATATCGGTTGAAGTATTTATTGGTCAATGTAGTGGTTATATAATTATATGGTGCACCACTAATTTTGTGCACAAGATGTGTTTATAAGCTTTTTTATTGTTCAATCGACGCCTGAAAGACTGATGATAAGATAATAACCCAATATCTATTGCAATATGTATTATTAATATTGCCTGTTGTCACCAATATATTCTATAACATGTACTACTATTTTGCTTTGCAATAACAAAGAGTGTATATGTCGTGGTGCACCTTATATTGTGTTGTGATTTGTTGATTCTAGACCGTCTTATAATCCGCCGCCGCCAGTCAAAATAATATGAACTAAATTACTCTCAATTTAATAAAGAATAACGATCAATCCTCACACCAGATTCACGCCATATTAGTGCACCTTCAATGGCGTACAATGATAATGCCTTCAAATTAAAAAAAAATGACGACAACATTCCACATGTAAGCACTCTAGAGCAAAAAATATTTACCAACAATCTGCGCTGCTTGACGATTGACGCTATTGATAGGAGGGCGCGGGGGTCGATATGGCGTCAATTCTTCATTTCGTATAGAAAGTATAGGGGATTTATCAGTTTTTGAAATACTCTATCGATTTATGGTAGTGCGGTAGCTGAGTTATATAGATAGTTATCGAACAAGAGCAACTTTGCAAAAAAGCATACACATCTTGTGCACCTTCTTACTTCTGCAGATAACAAACGATATCTGCTTTTATAGATAAAAGGGGTTGCAATTGTCGGCGTATATATACTATATTATTATAAAGTTAAGAATGGGTCGGCGTAATAAAGGCCGCGGTAGTACTAAGAAGAAACGAGGCGGAAAGACCAAACAACAAAGTTCACCAAAAAATAATGATGGTGCATCTGATACTACACCGGACGTACGCCCTGATGAATTAAGATTCAATGTTGGTGATAGAGTCGATTGTAATATGGAAGATAGTACTTGTTTATCGGGGACCGTAATAATGAGAAACTGGGAGATGTTATCTTCGGGAGATATTTTCCCCTATCGAATTCGGCTGGATAATGGGAGTGTCACATATGCACCAGTTGATATGGATGATTGTATTAAAAGGTCTTCTACCCTTGCTGTTGATGTTAATGCGTTTAAAATTGGTAGCCGTGTTGAGTGTCTTAGGAATGGTACGTGGTCTATAGGAACAATTACCAATCGTTATCCAAATTGGTTAGACGATGACCCAATTAATAGTGCGCCATACTATATACGATTTGATAACCGACCTGGTATGCCTGAACTCTTTTTGGGCCCTGCAAATGGTATTAAGTCAAGTAATGTGGAGCAAATTATGGATGCAGAATTGCGGTTTGGAGTTGGCGACCGGGTTGAATGTTTTGTAGGCGACGATAGATACAATGGTACAAGATGGTTGCCTGGAACAATTATTAAGACTCATTATGAGGAGCATAAGTTTGGAGATGGATTTTTAGCTCCGTATCAAATCCAATTGGATACGGGAGGTTTTATTTTTGCACCATTTGATGAGGATAGTACAATCAGGAAGTTTGATTCCCCTGCCCCTGCTTGTTGGATTTGTTATGATGATGAGCAAACTGAACATAACAAAATTGTACGGGAATGTGCTTGTAGAGGGGAAGAAAATGGATATGTTCATCTCGGATGCCTAGCAAAATTGGCAATTGCAAAGGCCGGCAATAAGCATCCAGTTGGTATTGATGATGAGAATCCATTTAATCGATGCATTACTTGCAAACAAGAGTTTAGGACAGATTCAGAATCCTTTTCAGCTCTTACAAAGAAGTGTATGAGAGAACACGGTGACAAGATAGGCAATCCTTGGTATGGAACTGCAACGAGTATGTTCATCCAGCTCCTGATTATGGAGAGTCGTAGTTATGAGGAGGACAGTGGAAGATATGATTTTGCAGAAAAGATGCTATTGAATCGATGCGACGCAATCATTCAGGGTATTAATTTGGGGGGTCCCACTACTCCTCACTTGATGCTCGATCTTTCAAGACTTTATGAGGTCTTAGCTTTGGTACATGAGGAAAAGGGGGAGTTGGATAAAATGAAGCAAACTCTAGATCAATCACTACGCTTGATTGTGTCTCTTGAGAATGGCGCACCATCTCGTCGAAAGATCAAAATTCTATCATCTTTGGCTAAGCATGCATGCCTGGTGGGTGATACAAATGATGCAGTGAAGCATTATGAGAAGTGCATCAGTATTATGAGAGGTCAGGCAAAAGAAAATGATATACTTTTAGCTACTCTTCTACTCAAAAGTGGCAACCTTGAGTTGGAACTTGGCAATACCGAACGAGGTATTGAACAAATTTCAGAGTCTGTTGATACTATGACAACTGTTTATGGGTGTGATGACGAACTGGTTTCTAAGTTGGGAAGTAGTTTCGACAAAATTTGTGAGGGTGATCTTAGATCAATCCCAAAGAGCCTTCTCGTCCGGGTTGATTTTCCTCGAGCTCCGCCCTACTTATCGGTTAATGTTGAAATCAGATCGATGATGGGGGTTTCCATATCGGCTGATTAGAACCGTTATAGTACCACAGAGGGGGGGCTAGACAAATGTAAAGAGTTTGGGCACAGAAGAGATTACTTTATAAAGATAGACATGACATATCTCTTTATTTACTATTCATCTTCTAAATGCATATGGATTGTTTCAAACAAGACCATCAGATCCTCCGCCCCTTCACCTCCTTCATAATAACCCCAATCAAAATACACCAAACCCCACGACTCCCCTCGGTATATGAAACTTGTCAACTAACTTTCATAGCAGACGAAACAGCAGCAGTTGACCTGCTACTACTTCTACTTGGAGGAAGAGGTTCAAGCTCCGGCTGGTACCATCGATGTTCCTCATAGTCCCACCGCCAACGTCTCCTCTTCGTCTTACGGGCCCCACTCGGTTCCCAATCTTCATCTTCATCGGTAACTTTGGATACTCTCTTTTCACGCTTCCTCTTTAACTTGCCCGTTTTGGTTAGACAACCCTTACCGGGTCCTCGGGAAAAGAGTGATGGGAAGGCCGGCCATTGATGGATTGCATCATATAGCTTGCTGAGATGGACACTGTCCTTCTACTTCGCTTCTTTGTAACAACTTTGGAAATACCCTCACCATGTCCATTACATCCAATCTCAAGTTGAATTAGTTCAAGTAGACGCGGCATGAGCTCCAATGGTACAACATGAAACATTTTAGGATTGTAAAGATCCTTGTTCAAAGTACACAATGCAAAATCTTCTCTCCCTCATTCTCTAGAGCATTGATTTTGTTCAGCTCGATCTCATTTGTCCCTCCGTAATTCTTCCCAGCGATGACGATGCGGCACGTATGGTTTGAATTATTAGCAATAGCATCCAAACTCGTCATATCACAGAGGGCTTTGAACACCCCCTTCCTTCCCGTTGGATTCGAAAAGATTGTTCCCTTGTAAGTCAAGAGCCTTAACAGCACTCAGAATATAAGAGATTGGTATCCTAAGTAGCCTATGTACCCAAGGGTGAGAATTGAACCTACTTTGAGTGGCTGTAACTTTTCTCCCAGGCCATTTGACGCAATGCTTGTTTAAAGCACTTTTGTTTATATGGTCATGAACAATCCACCACGCGAGCTAGAAGGCCTGAAATTGAAATTTTATGAGAAGGTACAGTAAAAAACGCGTCTGAGGGGGACTATGTCCGCGGAGGCCAGCTGCACATAATCTTCGCAGAGGAGCTGTTAACGACAGTGGATTATCGTTCATTACCCGACATAGTATGCGGCCCAAAGCTTATCTAAACTACATTGTATATCCCTAGATCGATATACGTGTTATACTATACAGTATTACTTGGTTCTTTAAATTAATCCTGGGAGGTATTACATTCCTCAACAAAATAGCGGTTCATTCTTACTTAAACGATTGTAAGATCCACTTCAACAGAGTATCTTCTAGGATACTGATATAACAATAAATGGGTGTCCATAACTAGGTGGGATGATCAGAATGGCACTGTTGTTAACACTCCCCTGTCATTCTTGGTCTTACCAATTCTAAACTCCTTTTTTACTTCATCGGGACAAGTGAATGATGGTCCCACATAGTTCATGTTTGACATCTGTCCAAACATATTGATTTTCATAGCCGCAAATCTGTCGGGGTCTCCAAACATAATCCCTTCCGCAATAATTATTCTTGATCCGAAGCCGTGTATCCGCATGAATTCAACCAATGTAGGGTGGAGTACTAATGTGTGTTCACTGATGTGTGCGTTGTCGTGGGTGTAGCCGTGCCAGGGTGACTTGATAATCATGGTTAGGTGTTTTACCATGTTGTGTTGGAAAGCGAGCTGCCTGATGCGTTGGTTAAGCTTTGCCTTGGTGTTTCCCGATCTTCCTGTCATTACTTGGTGGACATTGTGTCGGTGGGCGATCTCATCGGATCTAGGTGATTAAGTATCCGTTACGTATCTAGAGAATGTTGTCCAGCTGCCTGTGTATGTCGTATTGCCTCCGGAGGGTAGCTGTACGATGTTGCCGTTGTCGTCCCTTGATGGTGCCTGCCGTGGCGGTGAAGACCTGTATTCACCTTGTGGATAGTCGTCCTTAAACGTGCCGGATATTATCCTCCCCTCAATATCTCCCCGCATACTTACCTCCTGCAGCTGCTTGAGCACTGCCTTAAGTTGGTGACGTACTGCCTTCTTGTATGCCCATAATTCCTCGAATTCACGGATTACCTCATTGTATTTGAAACTTGCCTGTCCAATTGTCTCAAGGGAATTGTCAATGTTGTCGGTGTCTACTGTGTCGTCGACGGAGTCGCAATCATCTGTCACTGAAGTGTCGTCTGACTCGTCATCGTGGGGTACTAGGTCCGTCGGGTCATGCACTATACTTGAAGGGATGATACTGACTGACGGGATAATGATAATAGGTGGTCGATCATACCTGCTTGGGTTCCATGTGTCGTTCCCTGTGAGGTGAATACGCCTCATGCTCATTATTTCCATATCCGCGGGGTACCGTAATCGTAGTATAGACAGGCCCTCAACGAAAAATAGGGGAATTCAAATAACGTCTCCTTGCGGGGTTGTGACGGATGGTGGGGTACCAAACCTTGGGGATCGATCTTCAACACATGCCTTGGTCTGTAAGCTGTAGCGTTGAGTGTATGGCATGTTAATTCCCTGGGTCATGGGCATACTCTGAGAATATTGCCAATACTTCCTCATCGGTACTGAGCCTGATGATGCTGCCAAATGAGCCAATCAGTATGTTGTTTACGACCCTTCCTTGAAACCCAAATAGGTCAACACGACGTCTTGGTGTAGCATAACTTAATAGCCTCATACCTGATCCCAATACTCCTCGGTTGTTACCCCCGTCCACAGTGCTTGGTTCTGTTTCGTTCCCTTCTTCCCCATTGTCATTTTCATCTAATGCCTGGCTCTCATTTATTGGCTCTCCATTTCCTGTCCTCGATCCGGTCGGTCTACTCCCTCCCCGTCATCGGCCACCATCATATTTGCCCTTACTCCGTGTGAAAGCACTTCATCCGCTATGTCATCGTAGGTACAGTTCCTTGCATCCTACCTCCCAGAATATCCATCATCGAGGTACTCTCCCCACTCCCCACCGTATTCTGTGTCATACCTCCCTTGCAATTCTTGGGTGCCAAGTAGAATAGTGGCGTGGTAGATAAATTCTCGTGGCGACGTGTTCATATTCCTTAGCAAAGTGGTTTTCCCATGCAAGAGAATCAGCGATTGCCATTCGGATATTTCGTCTGGACTTGGACGGATGAATACGAGGAATGAAGTTGGACAACTTCTTCTCACTGCTGCCGGTTCTCTCCCCATCTTCTGCGGATGATGATTTATCATTAGGCGTAGTAGATCGCGGCGGATTAGTGATGATATTGAAGATGTTGCTCTCTTCAGTTGGCTTGGGTGTGTAGAACGTGTCATTTGACAAGGCTATAGTTGTATCACTAGTGTTGTGAGTTGCCTGGTTGACATTGTACCCTCGTCTCTCCAAGAAATTTGTCTGGTACTGATCATCAATGGTGGGGACGTGATCGGGGATTTCATGAAAGTCGACCTGTTGTTGAGTAGGCGGGCTACGTAGTGCAGATGGGGCTCGGGATGGTTGTGCACCAGACGGCGGTCCTTGGGGGGGGTACGTCTTGTGTTGCTTGGGGACATACCTGGGCGAGAGCGGAGGCTGGTGTTTTTATCCCTCTGTGAAAGTTGGTCCCATATCTGTTGTGCTTCTGGTGACAAACTATCCCACGTGGCCTTGTTCATCTTCATTCCCCTCATGAAGGTGGCAAAAGCTTGGTACATATCCATATCCAGCTCTTCTCCTACACCACATCATCATCGGATAGTATTTCATGGGCATTATTCTCTAGCGGTGTATCTCCATCAACATTCTCTTCATTATCTTCACCAAGGATTTCCGCTAAGTGGATGTTCCTCGAGTGTGTTCCTCTTCTCCCTTGGTTGGCCTCTTTAAAATCTTTATCTACTCTTGTTGCAACATTGAAGTACATCTGTGTCTTCTCAGCGGGCAACGGGGTATGACCGTTGTTTTGAACGGTGGTACACATGATGTCAACCAGTTTTTTCATATCCTTCAGCTCAGGAACATTCCTAATGAAGCGCTTCAGGTACACAAATGTAGTGGCATCATTAATGTATCGTTCAGGCGGTGCTAAACTATTGAATTCCTCTACCTTGGCTTTCCACTTCTATAAGGTCGATAATAAAGGCTGACGTCTGTTCTCGGGGATCACTCCATCGATGATTCCAACTTCCATCTCATCGAGATTGCTGATTGCCATTTGTGAGGCTTCCCCAGTGTAGTACTCACATAGTTTCTTGTATATGGATTGAGCATCCCTATCATCCTTGTGTTCCTTGACAATACACAGCCCCTTTGTCTCCGAGACAAGTTTGACGAACACCATGACATATGATCTTTCATTTTATCAAAGACCTCCTCCTCATCCGACCCTGGTGTGGTTGAATAGCTCTCATCAAGTACCTTATCCACGCCATGGGTGTGGGCGAGGGCATTGAGCTGACGATCAAATTCGGGCCACTCCTTAATAGACTTAAGGTGTTGTGCGTAGTCACTTAGTGGTCTCTTCTCTTTGTTGAATCGAGAAAGAAGGTAGTTCACATGTCGTGGTGGTGTTGTAGTTGGAGACCGTGACGTCCTGTCCTCGGGGAACTGCTTGTTGTTGTTGTTGATGTTGGTTCCTGTCCTTAACGCGTGGGCCCTAAGCATGAGGTCATCATCAGGAAGTATGGGGTTATCTTCTAAGTTTTGATCCGAATGTTGATCGATGAAGAATAGGAAGTCTTCCCTTGTGGTATTGGCGATGTTTACAGAGCCGGCAACGGAGGGTGGACCATACCAGTTTTGCAAGTAGTTCAGGTAGGATTTTACCGCTACTAATTCCTCAACATGTTCTTCAGATAGGGTACTATTGTCTCCAACACCATTGACAAATGTTATACTCCCTAACTCTAATCCTGGGCGTTGCATCAACGTAGGTTTGTTCGGTTCTCCCCACGGAGAAGATGTTCAATATCATTAGAATCGGGGTCAGCCAGCCAAACCTGTGTGATGTGCTGATATTTCTGAGCATCCGTATGACGTGACGTCATGATGCTAATGTTGTTGTTTATCTACAACAATAATATCTCACAATCCCTTCTTTGGCGAATCTTCCTTATCAAAGTATGCAATAATTAACTGACTGTATAATTGCCACAGAGCTTCGTCCTATTTCACAACATACATCAAACAATTCCAGCTAACCTATGGTTAGGAAATAAAGTCTCGAAACTGCTTAATCTGTTAACAACAGTGGATTATCGTTCATTACCCGACATAGTTCACTATGCGGCCCAAAGCCTATCTAAAATCCCTAGATCGATATACGTGTTATACTATACAGTATTACTTGGTTCTTTAAATTAATCCTGGGAGGTATTACATTCCTCAAAAAAATAGCGATTCATTCTTACTTAAACGATTGTAAGTAAGATCCACTTCAACAGAGTATCTTCTAGGATACTGATATAACAATAAATGGGTGTCCATAACTAGGTGGGATGATCAGAATGGCACTGTTGTTAACAGGAGCCTCCGCACCTCCACCCCAGATGATTCAGGGGTGTCTAATGGTGGTTGCTTCCCTTAAATCACTTGGCATGGCTTGTGGAAGACCCGAGAGGTGCCACCGGTGAGAATTGGAGCCCCTACATGCCTGATTTCCCCCTCGGGTCATGCAACATTGTTGGTATTAAATAGCTATATGAAAAGGTGGCATGGAATATATAACTCCTTTTTTAAGTGGGGAGTGCCCCCAGGCTCATGAGATAGGTGTCTGGCTGGTAGTGCAGTCACATAGAGCAAGAGAAGAGCTTTCCAAAACACCGCCACTTTTGATCTGAGGATGATTTCCCACAGAGGTACAGTGGCCAGAAGTTGGCCTATCAAAAGTCTGGCCCATATATGGGCCGGTACCTGGAGTCCTGTTAAGGGTGGAGTTGTTCTGTAGCATGTCCGTGAATGATTCGACACTCTTGTCACCGATGTTGTTATTTGCAAGACATAGATCCTCAAGAGTAGTGTTCTTCTTCAGTGCTTTCATCAACACATCGGCACTCTTAGTTGGCAGTTTGTTGAAACGTAGATCTAATCCAATGAGTGATGAATTGTTTCTCAAGTACTTTGCCAACAGCTTCATCATAGGCATCCTCCTGATCTTGTTGTTACTTAAATCAACATATACTAATGCTGTACTTCCCTGCATACTCAACATGACGGAAGGACATCTTAGACACCTCTTCTCGTAGCTCCTTGTGCTACTATTGTAGGAATGATGACGTATCTCTCCATCAAGCACCATATTGTTATCCTCACCATGTAATTTAGCTGCACTCTTCAATGATTCTTGAATACGAACCATTGCTCATTTTAGATCATAAACATTTATACGATGATCTCTCCAAGCATATACGTTCTGAGGGCGAGGCTCTATACCACATGATATCCAATGCTTGGTACTAACACGATTCCAATGATCAAAGTTCTTGATCTTACCTTTTTGACCTTATTCTTCTTTGGCTGCTGAATAATCTGCTGATGATCTAATGACGGCACAATATTGTATTAAAAGAAAGGGTCAGAATAACACATATCAATCAACCAATAATAATATTAAGCTCAATACACCCCCGCAACATTGAGAAGTATACCTTTCTATACTCATTGTCATTACTAAAAGGCGTAACAAAAAAAAGTGAAATGGTAAATGGTATGATGTCGGACGAATCGCTCGAGACCACCGTTATATACCACCCACCCTCTACCCCCTTTAAAATCAATATATCATCGTATCACTTACCAATATTTAACCGAGTATGATGCCTCCTCCTACGCCTACCAAAACAAAGTCACCTCCGCTACTAGAGGATGTTTGCTCGCGATTCATTCCCAACGGGAATGAATTCATGTCAACATCTTTTTTAATATTCAATATTCTTTAATAATTTAAAACCTATCTATTATAGGCACACATAGCTTTAGTGTTTCTTTTCCTCGAAGGAGCAAGAGCTATCGAGGCCCTGAACATTATTGTTCCCTCAACTGTTACGTCGGAATTTGAACCGTAGTCACAATATGTTCAGGTTATTTCTTCTTCCTTCGAGTAAATCTAATGCTACCTTCGGTGTCTACCAGGGGAGGGTCGAATTGAAGGGGTTCCGTACCAATATTCTCACCGTGAGAATATACTATGTTACCAGCATGATCCATCATGATTGGGTTATCATGTCTTCTTGCTGACTCTATTGCAGTTTCCATCTCTGCTACCCAGTATTCCCTATAGGACGATGGAGCTTGGCCAAGGTACTGAAAGTCCTCCGTCAGTAGTAAGTGTCTATCACGTTCTAGTAATTCCATTGGGTCCGTTCTCAGCATTCTACGTACCTTCTTCATTATCTCATGATGTTCTACTTGCGTTTTCCCGTCTCTCTTTTTGATGTGTACTTTTGCGTTTCGGTGGAGCCATTGTTTATGTGTAATGCTCAGCAAGCGTTTCATTAGTTGTTTTGCCCACCATTCAGCCGTTCTCCAGCTAGCTGACATGTGATAGTGTAGTCTCATATGATCTACCATGAGTGATAATATTCTGCCTTCCATGAAGTTGTCCCATCCAAGTTGATCTTGATAATACGCTATCTGTTTGTATACTGGATCGTAATCATGAAGATTGTCGAGGATACTACCCATCGTAACGTTACCTCTACCCTTGAGGTATCGCACTATCAGTGTAATCATTGTGTCGTCGGTACCAGCCGAGTAAAGCCAGTCTGCTACTTCTTCCACTGACTCTTTAAACAATTGTGTTCTACCACTATCCTTACATCTGTTGATATGGCTTGTAGGTTCATCATGTTTGCCGCAGCTCGGACATTTATTTTTGATCCTGGGGTCAATTCTGTTGAGCTGTCTATTTGTACCACAAAAATGTGATACATGTTTTGTGACCCAAACACGGAACATACGTGGAAAGTCCCGCATTACCTTACCCATACCCGGCCAATAGATTAGTTTGAAGTGATCTTTATGCACTATCTTCCGGTTGTGGAACAGTGCCCGAGCTGTCTTATAACTCCAAAACTTGTGAATGGCTTGCGTCGGGGATGACGTGACTTTTTCATCATTGATGACTAGTCTGATCTGTTCAAAAGGCAGTACCCCTGTAATATAATCATCATCTAGGAACGACTGAACAAGGCGAGACTTGGCATTTTGATCACATATCTCATTTTTCTGTGGCACTAATTCAAGTTGATCAAACGTCTTATTCTTTAGTTGATGTGCTTGAACATGATGGTATTTTATTTTCGTTTCGAGGATTGAGATGATATGTTTCAATAGGGCAAGGCTATCCGCTTGTGGTTGTTTTTCACGGAGAGTCCAGTCAGGATGATTAGCGTGATTCACTACTCCCATATTATCGCAGTGACAATTCAGATTGGGATCAGGATTTACACGACCAGTCGTAGCTGCCTTGATTAAAAGTAATGCAGTCACACCACCAAGTATCTCTCCTCTGTAATTATCTGCAGACGAGGATTTTTCAGCTATAGTACATGATAGCCATTCTCCACTTTCCTTATCACAGATGATTACTGCAGCAGAACAAACGTCGGGAGTCAATTTGGGCATAAAGGATCCGTCATGTACCACGATTGTTGTCCCGTTACATAGACTATCGTATAGCCACTCCTCAGGATCTTTACTCCAGTCCATGTGTCTCCATAGTGAGTCATTGTTGTAAGAGGCAAGAACATTCCAAAAGCCACTAACTTCATCTTTTGTTGGAGGTAATGCTGTAGAGTGAAGTCTTACCACTGAGGGGTTATTATCATCCCTCACTACTGTCGCCAAGAGAAGGTCTGAGGGGGTTGATTCGACTGGAAGTTGATATTTGTACCGATTAGTAGAAGAACGAGTAGTACCACCATCTATCTTGATATACCTAATGGTCACAGTATTAATACTGTTATAGAGCACATCTTGCAATGAATCATAGTACCATTCGTCAAGATGAGGAGGTGGACGTAAGAACTTGCCGAGTCGGTTACCCAGTACTAATCTAGGTGATGAGATGGCCTTGAGAGCAGAGACCCATAGCTTATGATCTCCTTTGGTGGGGCGTTCGTGTGGATATGTGAGCTTACTTATGCCTTCTGAGTGTGTTAAGGCAGAAGGTAGGATTGTAATGCCATCACAAGCAACTATATCTGATACGTATCGTGCCTTCTTGTAGTGTCTGTATCTTTGGAGCACCCTTAGCTCTGCAATGTTAAATATTTCGGAGTCACAGAATAGGTCCATCAAAGTTTTATCGCCTTGACGTATGGGTTGAAAGTTATTGTCTTCGTGGAAGAAAAGCTGAACTCTAAACCGCCAGCATAGGCACCATATGTGTTTAAACCAGCCATCTGCTGACAAGGACGAATAGCGGTCATAGTTGAGGTTGAAAAGGTCACCGCCGAAGCCGAGGTCCAGAAGGAACATTTCATAAGCTTGTTGCAACATATTGCCAATAGTGGTAGGTCGTAGCCAATTCCGTAGACAGTATGATATCTTCTTGCCAAGACAATCGATGTTTGGATTAAACATTCCTAGGCCTTGATGTTCCGGTAGCATCATTCTATACTCTTTGGTGATATGCTGATTCACTCGGAGTGGGCTGAGAGCTTGATAATGAACTTTCTGATATGCCTCCTCAAGCTTGGCCGGGTCATCTGACATTGCCACTAAACCCCACTCCATTTTAGGTTTTAACTGATGGTCAAGGTAGTTCCATGCAAGACGTGGAGGTATATGATTCGAACGAAGTGCCACTGTCCAGTCAAGACCTTTATCCTTCATCTCCTCTCGTTGCTTCTTCCAGATACCCGCCGGATTAGTCCATACTCCCAGCTTTTCACGTGAGTCAGAAGGGTCTAAAATATCGATTGGTACATCATCACCATTCGGTTGTGGTATAACAATTCTTGTGTTCTTCCACTCCCGCAGTTTCCGTAGCTTGGCAACACCTTGAGTAAATTTGAAGGCACAGAAGTAAGAGAATGACTTCTTCTGTTTCAGGTATCCACCGAGAGCTTGTGCCAGTTTTCCCCAATCATAAACAGCATCTTGTACCTGCCGGATAAAGGCCTCGTCAGTAATGGATGGATCAGCTACCTCGAGAAGGTTAGCATCGTCCACGTATAGGATAGCTGCAAGATAGAAGGTCCTTCGTGAGATGGCAGAGGTGTATGTAACCCCATGACCCAAACGTTTGTAGGCATTAACATTGAGAGTACTGGTTGCACTGAATGAAGCAGGAGCCCATCCTGCGCCTTGTCCAAGGCCATAACACGGATCGTCACTTGTGCCACCCCACGCTTCATCGGATACTCCAAAGCCAGAACGCAGAAAGAAGTCCATTATCTCCAGAGTCTCAAGAAAAAGTTTCACTGTATTCCTCTCTAGCCCGAAAGCTTGGAGGCCAATACTACAAATAGGATGAGCCACACAGTCATAGCAGTCACCAAAGTCTGCACTGCTCTCACTGAAGGTTACATGCAGAGTTCGATGGATATCATGGCTGAGGACTGATACCATGACTGCATCATTCGGATCTGTACCTGCCACCGCAAAGTGTTCAGGAGGGTGTATGCCCATGGCCCTTGCATTTGTCATCATACGCTTGGCAAATAAAATTTTGGATATCCAGTTAAAGTCGGCTTCGAAGAGACATATTGCCCTCAACTTTTCAATGTAAATCTGACCAAACTTCTTTTCCAATAAAACCGTGAGGGATTTCTTCCATCTATTCAGTGGAACTCCTGTCTTGAGGGCCAAGTTCATTTTAGCTGTTTGAATTACGGAAAGGTAATCATCATGCGCCGCACATTTGTAATGGCTAAAGTGTAGTTGTGAGTAGGATGACTGAATGGATTCGTCAGCAGTTTTCCACCATTCCTGGAAGTCGTCCGATCGGAGGAACTGATGCATATGCCCTTCTACAGCCTTGGAAAAGATGAAGGGAGCTTCTTCTAGCAGGAGTCGAGTATAGCGTTCAGTATCTTCCGGGAAGTCAATTGTGCCGTCAAGTATACTATCTGCCACCTCATTTAGTGCAAGATGACCTAATTGTCGGCCAAGTGTTGAATCACATATCGGAGCAATACGACTGAGTTTATACCTCTTCTCCAAGGCCGTGCCCACTTGTTCATTCAGGTCATCCTTTGTGGCAAACTTGATGTACTCTCCATACTCATTGGGTATTTTTACTGCAACAGGGGGGGAGGATCTCGGTTTATTCTTAAGGAGAGCACATGGGGTCCACTGACGTTTAGAGTGTTCCTTTTTCAGCATCTTCTTGATATCTTCCACTGCTACCTTGTCTTCCCGTTCCATAGCAAGGTTTAGACACTGACCAAGATGATCAGCTCTTAACTGAGGTGCAATAGGACGGAGATTCTCAATGCGTTCCAATACCGCGGCATGATTAATCTTGGCTTGATTAAGAGTGGTAATTGTAGGGTCCGCTACCCTATTTTTTAGGCATCGTTCTTTCAAGTTACGTACATCAGATATCTTGCCGTTGGCAAACTTTATTACATCCGAAGTGATATGGCGACGTCTCCACCATAAGGCCACTGTTGGACTCCACTCCATGTTGTCACTTTGTTGTACTGCACAGTAGTTTTCGGCGCTCTTCATGTAATCTGTGTATTCCTCATCCCAGTTATTGAATGTACGGTCAAACTCTTCGTTTGTCATACTATCATGATCTTGTTCCAATTTGTTAATCCTCACTGCCATTTTATGACTCTTACTTAATTTAGTAAGCCTCTTATTATATCTCCGCCTCTTCATGGTCACATTAGAAGTTAATTTACGACCTGAAGCTCTGACAAGATGAGGAAAGTCTTCACCTATCACCGATGTCGACTCAAAGTCACAAATGTGATATCTGTGATCACCTATACCTTCGTCATGTGAGGACTGGTATGCGTTAGTGCAAACTATACCCGGAGTAGCATATATACAACATACTGGCTTCGTTGATTCAGATCCTGACCTATGTGAGAAGGGGGCTTGTTCCCCAGTATACGATTGGAACTGGCACTTCATACGAATGTCTGGATGTGAGAGACGCTTGGGTAGATCACCTGTATACACACAATCATTATAATCCGTCATGAGAACTACATCATCCCCAGCAAGTGCCCACTTCTTGATTTGAGCAACGACTTGAATAGTCCATATTCCTCTGGGATTGCGATGATCGTCCCTCCTCCTGAAATATCGACTGTGTTGTTCCCAGACCTTGGATCTCTTCCGCCTAGCACGTTTTAGTTCCTTCTTACTAGGTTGAATTGGGTTGTAAGCAACCATGAACCATGTGTTCTTCGATCCTGTTCCAATCTTAAAACTAGCCCATCTGCCTAGGCCCGTCGGATCCTTGTCTTGGTCAATAACAAAGTTTGCCATTCTACCAACTGCAAACATTCCTACTCCGCCAGGTACACTACGTTCAAAGCGTTCATGGACGTTATGGGCTGTAATACTCCGTCTTGTTGTGGTAGCTAGTATATCATGAAATCGAATACTAGGAGGGACCATATCAATATTTGCACCATGTTCAGTACCCGCAATAATATCCGGTTGATACTTTGTGTTTTGTTTTCTCAGTTTCCTACGTTTATCATCAGGGCCAAATAGTTGTAATGAGTTAAAGCTTTCAAAATACACTCTTAGTTTATTGTCTTCTTTCGGACCTGGAGGTACCCCGGCACTACCATTCTTATTGGCTTGAAGTAATTCACTGATTTGCTGTTCCTGTAGCAGTGCCGACTTGTGTATCTCCCACGCTTTCCCGTCTAAATCTTTATCTAGTTCACTATTAACCCCGGTATCAAACTTGTGTGTCTTATTGACATAGTCGGAAAGATCTACCTTCGTAGGTCTTGTTGATTTCAAGAACTTCTTGGCAGATCTATCGAATCTCCCCTGATTTCTCATCGCATTAAAACGTTGTTTGTTAGTGTGTCTCGTAGCACGGCGTTGAGAGTGTAGTTCACGAGATGATTGTTGGGCGGCTTGAGTTTTCCTACTACCGAATGCGCCCGCATCGGTAGTTCCCCATGAATTACTCATGGTCACCGTGTTTCACTTCAGAGTCGTCGTCTTGACCTGAAGTGGCACTTTGTAACCATGATAATGCGTCGGTGATGGAATAAGGGCATTCACTGGCAGCGTGGTCAGCATCCTCCTGATTAGTAGCCACGTCTTCCTCGAGAAGATAGTAAAGGATTTGAAGTTTTAAGTGCAAGGAAGAGGAATTGTGGACTTTACCTTGAACAATAGCAGCCTTCACCTTGTGGTACACTTGGTATCCAAGGGCGTTATCGGACGTACTGAGGGCATCAAGGTAATCACGTACCCATTGTTCAGGCGAGACCGTCCATCCAAGGATAGGAGTCTTCCAGTTGGCAGCGTCCAGGATAGCAGTCACAGCATTAGACGGACCACCCAACTCTTCATCAGTTGCCGCGTTACCATAGTTCACTTTAACACTCGAGGGGATCAAAATCTGAAGACGATTGGAACAGAGTGAAACTGCTTCTTCCAATTCCTTGGTTGACTCAATCTTCTTCTTCTTCTTGGCACGAGCATAGCATCCGATGGCATTCGACATTGTTTTTACAAACTGGTCAATATCGAATCCTTCGCTTGGCTTGGAGTTATGCTTAGAGGGCTTGTGGTAGGAAGGAATAGACGAGCCAGAAGAAGAGGAAGAAGAGGATGAGTTAGAACCCGACGCCATCGACTCATCCTCATCACCACCAACCCCATTGCTATTCATCGACATGTCCATCTCATCAAGATCTGAGATGTCGTCCATGTTACCAAACTTAACTCCACTTTTCTTATTCTTGACTACTCTACTCTCACTAGAAGAACTCGAATCCACACTCATTTCCTCATCCTCTTCAGCAACCGATGGGAGCGATTCCTTAGAAGAGATGCCGGAAGTCTGGGAATGAGAAGACCGCTTTGTCTTTGATTTCTTCTTCTTCTTTTTCTTCTTCTCATTCTTCTTCTTCTCCTTTTCAAGTTGCCTCTTGAGTTCCGCCACTTCCGATTTCAGGCCAACAATTTCACCCTTCGCTAATGCATGATTAATCTTCGTACGCTTGAAGTCGGTGTTAAGGTTACCAACATCGATATCATGCAAGGACTTGTTATCACCCCCAGTAGTGTGTGTTGCTCCAGTCCTCTTGGTAGTTCTACTGTCAATCGTCTTAGCCTCATCACCCTCCTGAATATTTAGACGTTCACGCATCTTACGAGCAGTTTCCATTTCCCTCTCTTTGTCAACACCAGCTGCCTTATCGGCAGCGGCTAAGCTGTCCGGTAAGTTATCGAATGAGAATCCACGGTTACTGTTGATAGTGTCGATGTGATCGTCTTCACTGATGAAGGGAGTAGTAACTTTGCCAGAGCCAGTAGAGTCGTATTGAGCGAGCTCCATGGTTGCAACATATGAAGGGTCACAGCATGCGAGGAGTCGTTGAATAGTTCCTTTGCTAAAGCGGCGTTGCCATTGACAATGTCCCATAATATAAACAAGGAAGTGAGGCGAAGCATTATCAAGCATTTGCTGACGAATCGGATCCTGTAGTTTGATCGAGGCTTGAGAACTGTCAAGACTGCCTGAATCAGTAATAAAAGGCACCATCGATTCCACGAAGCCACCAACAACTGCGGCGCCACTGTTATCAGTAACCGGCATGAGGTAGAGAATCTTTGCAATTGATGCCTGCTTGAAAGGACGTGCATATTCGATGTTAGCATTAGGAAGAACGATCTTATCACCACCGGAGTGAGGCTGAACCATGGACTGACCATCTGGCATGAATTGAACAAACTGCGCTTCCTCCGAACATTTATCTTTGGAAGACGTGCCTAGACGACGAATAAGTAGTTCTGTACCTTCTGTGGGAGGATGACGGTCTTTAGTTTCACGACCCTCGTACTCCGCCATGCTGATGTTGACAATTTGATGAGGGTTACTGACGCCAGTAATTTCAACGACGGTTGTTTCAAGATTGTTAAGAACTTGGAAGGCAATAGACTTTGTAAAGGTCTTCTTATCACCAGGCTTTTTAGGACCTCGTTGGTTGCCAACATAGAGAACTGTAGTAGCCTCTCCCAAAATCCTCCTGATGAAGTTCTTGTTCTCTCTCAACTCATCCCAAATCTTAACTAAAGTACTCTCCTTGCCAAGAAATTCTGATGCGTACTCCACAGTGAAAATCTTCTTCTTATCTGAGATTGTATCCTGTAGATAACTCCAGGCTTTACGATGATTGGTATCTTCACTACTAGAATCAGGACGAATGAGGCTAGAGTCTTGAGGAACATTGAGACGCATATTCATCTCCGGAAGTTGTATATCAAGTGTTGATTTTGACAGTACACCTTGACTGACAAGATGTTGATGGGCATTACTCAAGGCCAGTTCAAGGGACTCCTTGACTCCAGCCATGTTCATACGGGTGTTAATACCACTAACGGCCATATCACTTCTCGTACGTAGCTCTTGTAATGCCTTCCTGTAAACCGATCCACCACGGTCTTCGATCATGACCTTCATACGCTTGATGATATCTCGGATATCGACTACATGGCCTATAACCATAGTAAGATTCAAGGTACCACGCTTGTACTTCCTGCCAGTATTCTTGTTAGTTGGCATCTCCACCTGTGCATGCATGTCGTTCTTGATCTCACAAATGTCGTACAGGTCGGCAAAGTTCTTCGGAGCATGTGATTCATTAAAATTCTTTACAACCGTCGTCACGATGCCAATTTTACCTTGAGCAAGAACATGTGCACAGAAGTTCTGGTCCGCCGCACTTCCACCTTCCATAGCCGCTCCTATAACTCTGTAGATATTATCCTTTACTTTGTGCTTGTTCTTATGAGGCTGGATACTGATGTCAATCAAAGTTAGAGATTCACCTTCTCTCTTGGAAGGGAGGTGATTCATCCATTCCTCACTACCGTACGTAAACTCCGACAATGTCAGGGGAGTAATGCCACCTGAGCCTTTATTCCCACCCGAAGAGTCTGCAGAGCTTTTCGACTTCGTCTGGGTACTCGGAGGCTTCACTTTCTTCTTAACTTTGATACCCATACCCTCGAAGATATTCTTAATTGAACTTTGTGACCCCGGAGTAAATTTAGACTTCTTGAGCTTGGAGGGAGCTGCCTTATCAGCACGAGGCTCCGCGGATGATTTACCCTTAGTCTGACTCCTCTGTGGGGCAAATGTGGATGTTTTGTTAGTACGAACAGTGGAAGGAGGTGTAGAAGGGGACTTGCCACCAGACACATTCACAGGTGGTTCATTAGCTTCCTTCTTCTTACGGTCCTTCTTCTCCTTCTCCATCTTCTTTCCCAACTTGCTTGAGATATGAGGATCGGTAGAAGTATCAATTGTACTGTTCCTCTGCAAATTAGTTGAGTCCTCCTCATCATCCGAGGATGTATCTCCACTTTCTTCTGACGACCCATCATTATTTTCATACTTCTTCCTTTCAAGGAACCTTTCCTTAGCTTTCCTGGCAATCCGTACATTGTTTTCATGTTTTTCTTCACTTACTTCCTTGTCTGGTTCATCAATCATGAAATCCACTGTTGCGACTTCCTCATCATTGGCATATTTCTCCTCGGCACGGTCAAGGCTGGCCATTCTCTTATTTAGCCTATCCGCAAGAGCCGGGGATGATTTAGTCTCCAAATCTCCAGCATCTTCACCTTCCTTAAATAAATCCGACGCTTTATGTGGGGAGGGTGAAGGAGAGGCACTACGATCAGAAGGTGACTTAGTTGGTGTTGACATCATATCACGTTTTGTGCCTGCCTGTGCAGGTTTATCATCACTACCACGGACAGGTGTTGATGGCAAGTTCTCATAGTTAGCATTTGCAGCACCAGATAGATTCTTGGATCGTTTGGATGGGGATTTCTCCTTTGCCGAGGGTGGGATAACAGTAGCCTTCTTACTATCGACAGACATTGTATCATCAGCAGCTTCACTACCACTATTAACATTTTCAACACGAGGATCAGTGGGGATGGATTTCTTGGCGGAGTTCTTATGCTTTGGCGCGCCACTGGCTTTACCCTTCTTCTTCTGTTTGTGACGATGTTTTTTTGCCATGTTATCGTTGATGAATTGAAGGCTTATTGTATATTTGATGTGTTTATTGTAGCAGTTTAGTTGCAATTCAGGAGATAATTTTTGTTGGAATCGTTTGTAATGTAGAATTGATCCTATGCGGCGGGGATTTTTATATTGCGTTAACAACGCCTTTAGCTTGGACGTTGGTGGGAGATATTTGTAATAGCGGCCGTATAGGAAACGACTCGCCGGCGCAAAGTTGGGTCTAGTACAGACAATTTGCCGCCTTGATGGGGGAAATTCAGTACTAGTTCCTACGTGGCTATACGTATCCATTATAAATTTTAGTAAGTAGTAAAAATTTTCATTTTCGCGATAACTCCTAAACGAATTATATGTCAACATCTTTTTTAGTTGGTAGAAGAGTAGTAGATAGCACGCCTCTGGTTATCTCACGCCTCCGCTAAAGCTACATATTAATACATGTTTAGTGCTAGTTAATACCCTTGTTGTTTATTAATGGTACCCGTTGTTTGTATACGAAAGTTAACCTACAACAAATTATATACAACAATATCTAACAAAATACACTCGAAATTTTCTATATTAGTACTACAATATACAACAACTATGGATGCTGGGAGTAGTAGTAATAATGCCACCGATATATTTGTATATATGGGTGAAGATAGTGAAGTTCCTAGAGATGTTGTTAGTGCCCGTATCCATCCGTCTGTGAAAGTGATACCGAACGGAGCATTTCGAGAACGTAAACATCTGAAAATGGTTGATATTTCTGAGGGTGTTGTTGAGATTGGTCAGTATGCATTTTCTTATACAATGATGGATGAGATTCGCATTGCGTCAACTATTAAACATATTCATCGTATGGCATTCAATAATGCAAAGGCAAGGTCTATTATTCTACCGGAGGGGCTAGAAAGTATTGGTTATGGTGCTTTTTGTGGTGGGATGACTCCTCCAAGGTTTCGTATACCACCTCGTATCACCACGTTATCAGAGGGGATGTTATATGGATGTCGGTATGGGATGATATCACTCGAATTATCTGAGGGTATTAGAGATCTTACGTCCGAAGCACTTGGTTCCTGCTGTTCTTTGAGAAACGTGGCACTTCCACTTGATCCTATTAATATCGCCATTACCACAACCACATTTCAGGGGTGTACAGATTTAGAAGAAGTATTTGTAAAGACCTATTAAGTATATTTGGTACATCATCTCAAATTGGAAATTATGATTGCATTAAAAACCAGGTTCGAGGGTTTACCAGTACACAAAATGCTATATTATCAATCCTACAATAACATGACAGTAGGACAACTAAATGATGCCGTAAATATGAGATCTAGGTATAATATGAGAGAGAGGAGTAGTAGACTTGATACAACTGGTAATCTACAAGACACGCTGGGAATGACAGCACTTCATATATTGGCCTGTTCGACAATGCAAAATATAGATATGTATCGTATCATTATTGATAAGTACCCGGACAACCTCATTACGAAAGATAAATGGGGGGAGATTCCCCTTCTTTACGCCATTTGGGGGCAAGCACCAGATGAGATTGTTTGCTTGTTAATTGATAGTATTACAGATAAATACTCTGATTATGACCTTGAATGGGAGAAGATGTTTGAAACATTGGCTAAGAGTGACGCACGTTGGGATGTTTTAGCAGGAATCTCTGATTTCAGCAGCGAATACTGGCAATGGGTCGACTGGTATGGATTGATGAACAAGTTGGCAGACTCTACATCATTTGAGACACCTGGTAGTATTACGCCCAATTCATTCCATTATCTATTTGCAAAAGCCTTTCTGCCTCGACTTGAGAAACTTAGTGTCTGGTTTAAGGTCTTTATAAACGAGGCTATGACATACGAAAAGGCTTTGGCATGTGCTGACAAGAAGGCACACCTCAATGAACTTCTATCAGAGCTAGAAGAATATGAAAATAAGTTTCAAGGTATGGAAAATGCTACAACACAATTGGAGCTTGCATTATGGAATATGAAGATTGAAGAGGGTTTGCAAATGAAGAAGAGGCATCGGAAGGCAAAGAAGTATTCAATATCCAGAAACCAATTGTTCAGAAACGAATGTCGTGTCAACTGCGGAGCCAACATCATTATTCCATTAGTGATGTCATATCTATTTCCGGCAGGGAACTCATAGTAATGAGAGGAGTATATAGTATTCATGGAATTAGTCATTAAGGTGCCCAAGGTGGAAGGGGAAGTTGATTCGTTAGAAGAAGTACCGAGAAGAGTGATTTGAAGTTACTTTTCTTTTGCTTATATGTTATAAACTAGGATACATTTGTGTACCAACAATCCCAACATTCAAATCCCTTGCCCTTACGTCATTCTCTACTACTGATGATACCATGAACGTAACCTCATTCTTATTATTAAAGAAATGTTTCACACGACAAGTGTATCCACAACCTTTCACAACTTGTATAGCAACATCTGACTCATTCAAATCTGGTTCATTCCCTTGGAACTTCATTGTTACAATCATATTCGATGCCCATTTGTTACTACACCATTGTTTTAATAGTTCAGTTATACGTTCAGGATAAGCTATTATGTCTGATATCATCCAATAGTCCTGATGTTCATAATTTGGTGGTTGATATGTAAATGCATCACCCTTGATGAATTCTACCATGTCATCTTTCATTAGTATAGGATCTAACTCACTCCGATCTACCGCAATTACTTTACAACTTTCAAAGTATCTTCTAATAACCGAAGACCAACCACCAGGACAAGCTCCTAAATCAACCACCGTTGTTTCCAATGTTGGATATATACCCATACATTCAATACCTTCCATTAACTTTCGATATGCAGAACTTGGCATACGTTCAACTATGTCTACTTTGGCTAATCCTAATGGATGTTGAATGTTTGGCAAATAGGAATTGATACCCGGACCGATATGTTTTGATTTAGTTATACTTGCCACTGCAATGTTTGGTGATTGTAACATTACTTGTAGTACCCAACGTTCTTCTGTTGATTGTGTTATATCTCCATCTTTTTCATCTGATGTTGTTGTAATGGATGCCTTTCTAGCAGCAGGATAACTCTTCTTTAACATCTTGGATATCTCTTCACTAATTTTTGTTGAACGATGTTGCATTATTGGATTTGACTGTCCTTTACACATACCGGGAACTAATGGATGGATTGATAAACTACCTCGTGGTGCATTCCGTAGTTGTTGTCTTGTTTGTTCACTTTGTTTATCTATTGTAGCATCATTATCATCATCAATACCATCACCAAGTAATGCAGACAAGACTTCTCGAGCGAGGCCTTTGATTGATTCTGCAGTTATAACGACGCATGATGGTAAGCATTGCAATGCATATACTGGATCATATAATGTTGGTAATACACTATCTTCATCTTCTACTCGAACAAGTCCAGGATATGGTGATGATGTTATTACAACTTTGCCATCACATGAGCTATCGACATATCTTTGTATCTCATCTAGCAAAGTATCTTCATAAGAATGTCTGCAGGTATAGTATGATGGTCGTGGTCCATTGGGTTTTGTCAATGGAGGCAAAGGATACAGTTCTTCTTGTCTATTATCGTCATTATTGTCAGTTGATGGCTTCTTTTTGATACCATCTCGTGTATATCTTTTTCTACCCCGACCAGTTGTTGTTTTTGCGTTGCCTCGTCCTCTGCCTCGACCTCCGCCTGATACTCGGCCACTACTTCTACCCCTGCCACGTCCACTACCACTTCCTATGGCCAGGAGAATGTATGCAATAGGAATAAGAGGAGCCATCTCGCCTATATGGCTTTGTTGGCAGTTGGCTTGTAGTGGTGGACTGCACTCTGGTAGGAAAGTAGGAAGTCAGGATACCTCGTTTCGAAAGCGGATTGAAATTAACTTCCAACCACTCAGACGAGTGCTCATCATATCATGCTGCCATAACTTCTTAGATTTAGCGGTGGCAACACAATCATATCATCAACTAAAATCTTATAGACAAACACAGTTCTACTAACAGGAGGCAAAGAACTCTTATCTCCGCTTGACCATTGAGAAGTATCCTCAAGTATCCCACGCAACAAATCATTTATCTCGTCGACGACAACTATGCCACCACCACAACTCCCCAAAAGCCATTGCAATAACAATCTATCTGCTACCACCATGACAATAGATTTGTATAGACTACAGCAGACTTACTTACCACCACCGCCACAGCCTTTGTCAATTCATAATTCGAATCAATTGTATAGTCAACAACACACTCTTTTAGAGGAGGACAATCGTCGTCGTTATCTTCATCAACTGCACCTACAGCTACACGATATGCCTACTAAGAAGAAACAGGGATGTTTAACAAAATGGCAACAAACTCAAGTTGATACAATGAATGAATCTATTAAGCAACAGCAACAACAATTGCAGCCAAGACTTGTAGCAGAGAAGGAAAATAGAGAGTTACCACCACCGCCTTTGTCACAAATTCATGATACTAATTATGAATTGTATAGTCTACAACAAAACTTGTTAGAAAAGGAGAATCATAACAAAAGTATAAACCTCCTTAAACATAATATCAAGAATAAAAGAAAGAAGAGGAAATGTACACATGATGGATGTAACAGTAATGCATTACTAGCTGGAGGTGTATGTAAGAAACATGGGAATAAAAAGTATGTATACACTTGTAAACTTACGGGATGTACAAGTCAGTCAAAACGAGGAGGATTATGTGGTCGACACATTAGACTTAGGGAGAAGGAAGAATTGAAGAAGGAGAAGTCTAGCAGTGGTAGTAGCATTGAGGGGAGCATTGAGGAGAAGGTAGCGCAATGTACTCATGAGGGGTGTATGAATAATCAAATGGAGAATGGATTGTGTATCATGCATGGTATTAAGTTGAAGAAGTCAAAGAAACGAAAAGCAAATCCCCTTTCAAAACAAGATGATGGTCGTGTCGTTTTATGCCCTATCATCATTAATTCATAGATACCCTAAGAATCTAATTGTACATAAGCAGATCTAGTATGAACAATGTACATCAAATTCTAACTACTTTATGTAAGGTGCTAATAGAGGAGCAACTCCACGTTGCTCCTCTGCACTTCTCAAACTTTCTCCCCTCGGATAATATACAAGCTTCTGGTGTAGGACACACACTGTTACCCCTTCTCCCCTCATGAGAAAGCTCTCACGGGTAATAGGAATGGCAAAACAAGGGGAATAACAATACTAGCTCCACAATTAACACGACACTGTTTCCTGAAAGATGACGCATCACATTTCTTTGCCTTCCTCGGCCGCTTCCGTACATGAACAGACTCTTCGATCTTCTTATTCCATAATGCAAGCTCCAATTGAGATGTGGCATACTTCATATCCAGTATTCTTTTTCATTTCGGTCAAGGTCTGATAGAAGTTCATTCAGGCAAGTTCTTCGGTCAACGTCTTCCACGGCCTTATCTAAGATTTCCATTACATTTTCCACAAATAGACCTGACCATAAACCAAGTTGTCTCCAAAGACCATGCGTAGCCAAAAATTGAAGAGCCGTTGGTGAAATACCCGGCTCATCGAATGATGTAGAATCTGCCGCCGACTTATGCAACATCATATTCCACCATGAAGTAGTATTTAGTTCGGGCCGTAATTCATCGTGGACGTAATGTAAGAATGTGTCTAATAACTCCCATTGTACATCCGCCCCCCAAGCTGAATCGGTTCTAGCCAATGTCTCAAACATTTTAACACTATCAAATTCATGATCAGGATGTATAGATAACATATTATCAACTAAGAACTCAACAATATCCAATGGAGCTCGCCCCCAAATGGCGTAAAGAATCGGTAGTGCCCCCCATTTATCCTTTGTAATGAGATTATCGGGGTAATTATCAACAATGATACGATACATATCAATATCATGTACTGTTGAACATGCCAATATATGCAGTGGAGTCATTCCCAATGTGTCTTGTTGATTACCCGATGTATCGAGCTTACTCCGAAGGGACCGCATACCAGATCTCATATTTGTGGCATCGTTTAGTTGCTCTAATGTTACATCATTATATGATTGGTAATATAACATTTTGTGGATTGGAAGATTATCAAATCTATGTTGAATAGCATTTCTAACTTGAGATGATGTAGCAAATACACTTTTCAGGTCATTACATTTGTCGAAAGTAAACCAATCCATGTTTGCAAGTGGTGAGATGGCAACATTCCGTAGTGAATCAATGTTACCTAGAGATTGTTGTCCTAACTCCCTAATACCCTCAGGAAGTTCAAGAGAAAATATATATCGGCAACCATAGAAAACCCCCGATGGTAGTACAGTGATAAGGGGAGGAACTCTAAAACTAGAAGGTGGACTTGCCCCAACAAATACACCTCTTTCCATTGTTTCAAGCCCTTCTGGTAATGTGATGGTTGTGATCCGTGCATTACTAAATGCCATATCACCAATTCGTTTAACAGTTGACGGAATAATAACATCCTCTAATATATAGCAGCAAGAAAATGCTCGATCTTTAATCTCAACAACCCCCTCTGGAATCTCAATCGTCTGTAATTTTGTACAATCTCGAAACGCTCCGGCTGGGATCACCGTGACAGAAGGATGTATACGGGCATGTTTGACATTTTCAGGAACATTACTACCTTCACCCATGTATACAAATACATCCTTGGTACTACTACTTCCAGCGTCCATTGTTGTACAGTAAGTATATATTATATTGTAGTATAATATTGTCGTAACTAACAGAAAATTTCGAGGTAGTAATTTGTTGTAGGTTAACTTTCGTATATAAACAACGGGTGGGTGTTAACTAGCACAGATGCAATTAATAACTTTAGAGAAGGCGTGAGACACTCTAGCGCAAGTACTCCTTACTCTTCTACCATTACTACACTTACATTACCAAAAAGATGTTGACATGAATTCATTCCCGTTGGGAATGAATCGCCAGCAAACGTCCTACAATATTAACAGAAGTGAAAAAGGCAGTCTTGATGGTAAGAGGAGGCATCAATACTCGGTTAAATATTGGCAAGTGATGATACGATGATATATTTATTTGAAAGGGGATAGAGGTGTGGGTGGTATGGAATGTTGGTCTCGAGCGATTCGTCCGACATCATACCATTTACCATTTCACTGCTTTTTTTAATACCTTTTAGTAATTCTATGTCCGAGTATACGAAAGGTATATTATCTTCTCCAAAGTTGCGGTGAAAGGCATGTGTATATTGAGTTTAGCTTTATTGTTCGATTGACATATGCTGTACATATATTACTGACCCTTTCTTTTACACACATCTCTATCATTGAACAGAAGTATACCAAAAAGTATATTACAAAAATACACATAGAAATAGCACCTCTCTGTACAACATAGAAATAGCAACTCTCTATGTTCATAATCCATACGGCACCAGTTCAATACAAAATAATGGGTTTTAAATGGTAATAGACTTGTGAAGTTTATATCACGAGAACATGGGAGAAGACGATGAGTTATTATCAGCAGCTCAAAAATGGAGTTTGCAATCGTCATCAGTAGCCACATCATCGAGCTCAGACGCTTTGTTAGAACAAAGCAGCAATTGTAATACATTACAGGATGTATCTCTTCATCATATTAGTAGTGATATACCGGTTTCGTCTACTAGCATGACAACGCCTACTACACTGGCTAACTTGGATGATAGCAATAACACCTCAAATTCTCAAACTAATACTAATAGTTTGGTACCATCTTACATTAACAATCCATCGGTATGGGCACCTCTAAGTACTAATGATTTCATTGAAGATCCATCGGTTATAGCAGCTGCAATGAGTGGTGTCAGTATAGAAAATGCTGTTCAATACGAAGTTCCAAAGTTTGCTGCATCTCCCTCAATTACTACTAGTAGTAAACCTCCTCCGAGCAGATCAGTAAAAGAAGAGGAAATGCAATCAAAGAAGTCATTAGTTGCAACGTCAAAAGAATTTATACCGCAGAAGAATAAAGTTGTTGTCACTTCTTCATCACCAACTGCACCATCATTCGATTACTCTTCTATTCCAATGCCTCTGCCACCTGATCCAACCCCACAATATTTAACGTTGAATATCAAATTACCAAATATTGGTCAACATCGGATGAGAGGAGATGCCGCCGGGATATACCAACGAGCAAAAACTTGGCATGATGGGACAACTATGTACTTCAAAGAAGGAATATGGGATGGAAAACCGGTGACATTTGTCATTTTCCGTACTTCTCTTTACCAACCTACAAAGAAGGATTGGTTACTCGGTATTGCTGGGAGTATAATCCTATTTGTTGATAAAACAAAAAGAGCTCTTGGAGCCAGGATGAAATGGAACAAATCATCATGGAAGTTATTTGATACTACCGAATGTTATAACTTGATTGGTAAACTATATCCAATGTTGACACCTCAACTCAATATCAATGATAGAGCAGCCAACCCATCATGCCTCATGTCGTCAGCCACAGCATCGTCAACACCACCACCACTCACATATGCACATCCTAACAGCTACAAAAAGGTCAAAGCTATAGGATGTGGTATGTCCAACATAAATGGATTATACAAAAAGAGTTATAATCGGAACGGATTTACATCATACATCAAATCTGATATAGAATGGAACGGCATTCCTGGGAACTTTGTACTTCTTCGTGATGCTTTTTATTGGTCTATAGGATTCCAATTACAAAAGGGTGGAGTAAGTAATAAGACATTTTACCGAACTAATGTTAGTTTGACAAAGAGCGATATAGATCATCCTCCGTGTGATGGGTGGGTTACTGTTGGTACTGGTGTCGAGCCAGCTCCTACTTTCCAGATAGGATGGTATGACAGTCAAGGTATACTCTGTCCGGGTGATGAGAAGACACCTGCTCCGAGTAGTAGAGATAGATTGCCAAAGACTAGTCCAGACGAGTCAAAAGAAGAGGAAGAAGTACAATCAAAGAAGCAATCATTAGTTGCAACTTCACAAGAGTTTGTACCGCAGAAGGATGAAGTTGTCGTCGCCTCTTCTTCCAAACTATTACCTACTGCATCATTATTCGATTATCAAGGTGTACAGTGTCAACATAAGAGTTATGATTATGAACAAAACTATCAATCTCGATTCAGCCGATGTACACCCAACCCTGATCTACATTCCAAAACGGTTAAAGTATCAAGATGTGGCATATCCGATGTAAATGGACTATACAATAGAAGTTACGACCGAAATAGATATCCATCATACATCAAACACAAAATAAAATGGAACGGCACTCCTGGGAATTCTGTACTGCATAGGAATAGATCCTATTGGTATATCGAGTTCCAAGATATGATATCAGGGAAATTAGTGGGCCGAAAGAAGGCATTTTACAGAGCTCGAGTATTACCACCAAATAATGATAAGGATTCTAATCCCCCTTGTGGTGGATGGTTTACAAGTCTCACTGATATGAAACCGCCTCCTACTTTGGAGATTGGATGGTTCAATTGCTTTACTCGAAAATACACCAAGGGACAAGATACATGCATATAAGATATGATTGAATGACATAAGACGTGATAATGTACATAAGATGTGATACAATTGAGCTTCTTTAAACATATAAACATTTATTACATATCTCTACTAATCAATTCATATACACCATATACACACATGTAAGTATCTCCTCTCTGTTCACATTCTTTCACAAAACGTATAATCCCCTGCTCGATACTTTTTACTCTTCCAATGAAGATACACTCTTCAAGGAAAGAAGAGCTTGGATTGCCACACCAGCATTCCCATCCTCCTCAACACTACTACTACTAGTAATACTACCCTCATCACCACTTTTGAATGTATGCTTCAAACAACAACTACCACCATTTCCACCCTTCTTCGTCTGTGCAAACTTATCACATCCAACAAAGTTACACTTCTTGGCAACCTTCTTCGCTCCGTGTTTCCAACAAACACCCTTGGATTGTACAAACTTTGTACACCCCTCCATGGAACAGATCTGTCTCATACTACGTGCACCGTGTTTTAGACATACTCCGTCACTTTAATATTAATTGGAATAAACGTATAGATAAGGGGTTAGTTTTTTGTTGGTGAAAATATAAAATTTATATCATATGCACAACTTTCTGCTTACCTTTTGATCATGTTGGTACATCCTTCATGTTTGCACAATCGTTTCTTAGCACCATGTCGGTAACATACACCCGAATTAACAACATTATTCGTACACCCTACATGTTTACAAGTATGAGCCTTCTTACTAACTGACTTCTTCTTCTTTGGACCACTCTTATTCTTCTTCTTAACCACCGCCGCCTTGTTGACCACCACCGCCGCTGCCTTGACCTCCGTAGTATTGCAATTATTGATGTTATTCTTATGTGATAGGTATTGCATAAATTCGTTGACTTCCTCGTTTGATACTGTTGCTACAATACCTGCCACCTGTGGTGGTGGTGGTTGATCCCTACTCATCATATTAGTTTGCTTGATACCCTCAGAGGAAGTAGTATCGTCACGTTGTTCAGTCGACATATTATATACACTGCTATTATTCATTGCAATAGAAGTACCATCATTCGATAATGTTGATACCGCCCTGGCGTAGGAAGAGCTATTGATCTCAGAACAATATGCAACGGCATCAGAGCTGCCGCTGTTGTAAATCTGGTTGTTGTTGTAGTTCATATTGTTTACTGTATACTTTGCTTCTTGATGGTAGCAGGTATATGTAGGTTGTCAGAGGTTGTCCGTTAGTAATAAATATTATGAGAGAAGGACCAAAGCAACGATATTTATGAGAGCACGCACACAACAACAATTTATGCGAGTTTTGACAGTTGCCATTTTTGCCATCATCTTGCTGGGCTGGGGTGGGTTCTAGTTTTATGTGGGTCTACGTATTGACCTCGGTTTGGTGCTGCCAGACCTTTTAGTTCAGTAATGTGTTAGGTTAGGTTTGGGACCCTATCAAAACTTCATGCCGCTTAGAAATGGCAAGAAGGCAACGTCAAGATTCCTTCCCAACTCTATATATGAGAGTATAGATATCTTTGTGCCTTAGTTAGGCTTCTATCACAAATAGTGTACATTTAGTTTACTTATTGTATTTCCTGTATCTCTTCCGATTCATTTTCGAGATAGGGTACTCAAGGAAATGGACGTATTTCCCATTAGCATACAAGTCAAAGCAGTTCTTTGTAATAACCTTTTTCGGTACTGCACCCAATCTTTTCACTGTCTTTGATGTATTATTGAGGTACTCACGAAAGAAGGCAGCGGGAACTCCATACTTTCTCGTTAGATGAAGTCCTTTGACAAGAAGCTTTTGCATCATTCCGGCCTCGATAGCAAGATATGGACCATTGAATTCCTCTCCCTTGGCCATACAAACAATACCACGAAGTGTATCAATAACCAGGCAACGTTGTAGCATATCATCAAGCGAGAAGTGTTCAACCATAATAGTACCACCGACACAAAGCGGTCCATGCACAACAATCATTGCATGACCCTTCATGTAGATGATGATATCATTTGGATGTTCGTACTGAAGCAACCTTCTTGAAACCATGAGATGTGATGATATCATGAAGATTGTTTCGTGTCTCGTCGCATGCTAAATCATTCTTATCCAGCAAAAAGACACAGCCGCTGCGGACACATTTCAAAGCTTCTTGCACAAAGTTTATAATCTCGTCAATTGCACTGTTGAACTGTTTCATGTTGTAGGCTATTGAATACCTCTCTTCATGAGTCTTGGCATCGGGATTCGCTGGTCCATCGAACGCATCCCGCATCGAGTCAACACCAGTGTATTCTGTTGCAGTTGGCTTGTTGTATACCCTTTCTCGATCATCTTCGTCTTTACAAGGAGGCCAGCTCATCATAGCAGCAGTGATAACATCTCGGAGCTTTGGAAAATGAGCGAAAAGAGGTTCGAGAGCTTCCAATGCTTCCATCAACTTGGTGGTTACCATTCCAATGAAGACGGTATCATCCCATTGAAACATCTCGCCAGGCACACTGTGACCGTCTTTGAGCTGTAATGCCATCTCGAGTAGAAGATAAACGGTATTCTTCTTGGCACCGAATCGATCACCACCAAGTTCGTGCAACTTGATACACAATGCACGCTTGATCCAAGGTGGGATGCGGAGATCGTTCTTCACATCATTCATGAGTAGGTCATACAACTTGCAAAGCCCAGCATCTCCTTCAATAGATAGATCTTCTCCGTCTATACGAATGTACATCTCGCCATTCTTCCCCTTGACTAGGTACCAGTCGTGACGGCCTCCAAATGAACCAGTCATGCCGTGCTTGTCTTCTTCCTCATTCTCATCTTCTGGTTCGTCGTCGTCATCACTAAACTCTTCTTCTTCTGGTGATTGCTCGTCAACGTCATCACTATACTCTTCTTCTACTGTTTGTTCGTTTTCACCAATAAACTCTTCTTCTTCTTGTATAGGACTTAACGGTAGAGATGAAGGTGAAGCTTTGTTGATCTTGAATGAGTAGACTCCTCCACGTCGACGAATAGAATTCTTTCTACCCATCAAATCTACTCTCTTTGCGGTGTCCAATGAAGCAACCTCGTTGAGTTTGTAGAGATGTTGTAACGAAGCCTCACCATACATTTTGAGTAGGTCTCTGAGTGATACGTGGTAGCGGGCGTTTACCGAAGGTGGGAAAGTATACCCTTTAACTGTAATCTTGTTTGTTGAATTGTTTGATGATGCAGATGATGATACTACTGGTGCTGGAAGCTTGGAGTCTTCAATCTTAACAACTTTATACTCCACTTCGGCCCAAACTCTTTTCTTCTCGGTCCGTCTAATGATATTGGTAACTGACACGGTGGTGCCCGGTTCGAGTCGACCATCAAGTTCCCTAATCATGTAACTTTGGAAGATTGATTTAGCATAGTCAAGATTGATATGACGGGTGTCCAAGTTTGTGGTGATGGAATGAGTACTACCCAAATTGAATGATACGGTGGAAGAGGAAGAAGCCGATTCTGACTCGTAAGGTAAAAGCTGCTGTGCTTGGTTACTACCTTGTGCACATAGTTCTTGCCATCTTTTCTTGTTCACTTCCTTATCATTGTGGTTCTTCTTCTCAAGTTGATGGATAATACTTTCCACTTTGGGTAATGTCTGCTTGTAAAATTCCAGAACATCTTCTTTTGTAGATAATGCACCAGTTTCTTCAATTGTTGACATGCACGAACACCATTCGTTGGCCTTTTGTCCAACTTGATCATTTGTTCGTGTTGATACTACGAGTTGGATTGATTTCCACTTTCCATATCCGAATAGATATATACCAAGTAACAATCGCGTCTTTTCTTCATTGTCCCACGTATCCGTTCTTCTAATACTACCGACCTCTGATTTATACTGCATACACTGAAGCAGCCACGAAACAGTTTGCTTCTTCTTCTCCTCTTCCTCTTCAAATAAATAAGTTAAATAATTTGGTGGTTTATCAGTCTGCGGAGGAAAGTAGACTTTCAAAGGAAGGAAGGGCCCACTGTTACTCTGACTAATGAGTAAATCACTATCGAAGAATCCAGCCTCAAGCCATTGACGCATCACAACACCACTGAACGGGCCTTGTCTTCTACCCTGTGGATCAACATAGTACCATGGTGCATTTGTAATTGAAATATCTTTAGCAAACACCAAAACTCGCTCCAAATTATTAGACTTGAGTATAGATTGTACCTGTTTGCAGGTGTGTTGACTAACATCTATACCATCAATGGAGATAATGCTATCACCTTTTGATACTTGTTGAACCAAGACACTGTCATTATCAACATGTGATACATATGCACCACTGTTAGCATATCCGTTAGTCTTGTTCATCAAGATAATCTGATTGTTCGTCAACTTGTTCGTCAAGGTAAGGCCAAGTTTGCCAGGCGGAGCTCGAACTATAATTTGCACCTCTATTTGAGCTACCTCAAGAGGTTTATCTGATCCGCCACAACTAATATCACCTTGCTGCTGCTGTTGCAATTCATCCCTTCTTTGTGTTGCTGATGTATTGACCACATCACTTGGTTCCTTGGGATTGACTGATGAGGGATATTATATTAGATAAGATTATGATAAAATAGAATATAACAAAAGAGATATATGCTTACCCTTTTTTGGTGATACTAACACATTACTTTCCCCAACACATGTATCTAGGTTACCATAAAATGGTGGAAGATAAGGTTCACCCTTAGATAAATCATTATTACTATCATCAGATGATGGGGATGTATCTTTTGTAAAACTTGATAAATCAGCAGTTGCATTGGTAGGAGAAGGGCCTTTCCTTTTATCTTCTACTCCGTTCCTAACACAACTAATATCATCCAGTTCCAAAGAAGTAGTCGTGGATGACGGTGTACTATTGTGTGGAGGTGCATCAACGGGTGTGCTGGTACCTAATTCATCTACTAAGTCATCACCAATAAATTCGTTACTACCACTATCAAAACTAAAATCCCCAACATCTTGCACAGTGTTATTATCAGAAGCAGCAGCTGATGAGTTCTGCTCATCTTTTACTTCCTCATCAGTACCAGAATCAAATACTCTAAAACATGCAACATCTTCTTGTAATTCTACCAACCCTCTATTACCATCCAACCGTGTATAATGTTCTTCTAATGCATCATAGGCGGCAGAACATGCTTGTATATAATAACTCTGCCTACATCCTTCATCACACTCATCTTGTTGTTTTAGGAAAGGTTCATGTGCAGTAATCCCTACAAAGTCTGCTAGGTTTATTACTTTATCTTCCTCTGACAATTGCCATATAATGGAAGAGATACATTGTGGCTCATCGTGGGGAAATGTATCCCATCGTTGTTGTTTGTTGATGTATACGTCCTCTTCATACTCATGTGGTTATCTTTTACAGCAAGTATAGGTTGGTTAGATATTTTTGTACGTTTGCAATTGGATTTATTATTTTTTATAAAAACGGCGGAGGTATTGTCAGTACTAGAGGTGCCACTACCCCTATTGTCATTAGGTGTAGAGGCAGCCGCTCTTTTGCGTCGTATAAAGAAGGGCATCAGATCGGCATGCTATTGGAGATAGTTCATTGCCCTTACTTATTCCTATTCAACTCAACAATTTTCTGAGGCGACTTGATGGCGATAGTAAGGTATGTAATTGGGAGTCTTTACTTTAATTGAACTTTCATGCCGAGTGCCGATTAGTTTACAAACAATCAAGAGCCAAAGCGAATTTGATATCTTTGCAGCCTAGCCGTCCATCCATTAATTAAAGAACTAACCATCTGTTGCCACCGCTTGATGGATTAGATAGTTGCAAAGAGTATTGCAAAGCAAGAGATTTATATCTGTACCGAGATAAGAGAGAGAATATGTACAGTAAACACCCCAACTCCGACTCCAACATCCCATATGATCAATATCAGATCAAGAAAGATACTCAAATCGATGATACTACTCAACGACGCTCCATTCAAAAGCAGCAACAATGTATCAATATCAGCAACAATAAGTATGGGAGATCGTTACGACAAGATACCAGCTATGATAATTACTCAAACGAGATGATGAATAAGACGATGACGATGCCGTATCCTCCTCCACCCTATCATATGGTCGGCGGCCATCATCCATATCCAACCCATCAATATCATCATCCATATCATATGTCTCATCATACGTCGAAACCGATTTATTCTCAACCTGCTACTACTGCTACCAATAATGCTTCTGCTAATAGTAAACAAACAGCTAAATTGCAATATCGCTCTGATACAACTTCCAAACAACAACAGGAGAAGGCGGCATCGTCGTCGATGACACATCATATGTCTCAATATCATCTACCTCCTCCTACTCATTATGCATATCCATATCCATACTCATACATGCCACACAATGCACAAGCATCGGCCGCGGCGTATCAATATCAATATATGACGAGCAAAGTTAGTGAGGATCAAATGGCGGCGTTACCCATCAAGCATGATGGTAGGAAGCGGAAGAGTATCTTGCCACCTCCTCCTAACGAACATTCACAACAGTATCAGCATCACCATCTAACAAGTAGAGTTAGTGATAGTGATATTAGTGAGAAGACGGTACCAGATGCAAAGAAGTATAGAGCTGAAAACTATTCGAGGCAAGTAACTGCTGATGATACACTTCAGAGTAGTCAGGTGGCTCCTCCTCGTCCTATCTCTCAGATGATGAATGCTTCCACAAACGTTATAGTTTTACCAGCACCTAAACGGTATACAAGGAAGAAAAAGTATTGCAAACAAGAGGGATGCAAGTTGAAACAGAAGAAGGGAGAGTATTGTTTCAAACATTCCATGGCAATCATACATGACGGAAGTGTACCGGAGTATCTTATCCCTCCAACTCCAACTGCCAATACTGAAACACCGCAAGAGGTTCCACCGACTCATAAGGCGATAGTACATTCTGTTGATGCTATCTCTGCGGTATTATCTATTGCTGCTGAAACAAAACAGATACAAGTTCAACCAACTCGTACACAAAGAGATAATCATCTATCAACTGTGAATACTGATTTGTGTAATATGCCAAAACTTCTTCGTCATGAATCAAGATCAAGTGTAAATCAAGTCAAGGAGATACTTGCTGATCATCCTCAAGATCATCATGTTGCTGCTGTCTCGGCCTCTACTGCTGCTGTAACACAAAAGCCACAAGTTCAACTGGCTCATACACAAAGAGATACTCCGTCGGGTATCCTTGGCGAAACGCCACAAGAAGTTCCACATAAGGCGGTAGTACATTCTGTTGATGCTGTCTCTGCAGTATTATCTATTGCTGCTGTAACACAGCA
>Ga0214479_100120_pt1 | contig 47616 bp, 34 predicted proteins | sample M1_20Mar14CPVII9_5_FD_165054 | JGI IMG/M metagenome (GOLD analysis project Ga0214479, IMG submission 165054) | Marine eukaryotic communities from Monterey Bay, California, United States - M1_20Mar14CPVII9sort6BwellE14 | ecosystem: Environmental > Aquatic > Marine > Unclassified | place: USA... | reverse complement strand
TGTGTGTGTGTGTGTGTGTGTTGGATTATAATGGTATAATGGTTTGGTCTTTTGCAGATTGTGTGCAGCTCTGCACAGCTAAACAATGAGCTGAGAGAGTGGCTTATGTGCTAGAACAATGAGCTGAGAGAGTGGCTTATGTGTGCTAGAGTTGATATGGCCGTTGACTCTCTTTTTTAGTCACGTGACAAGTACTATGGGCCATAATTATGTCCTATTCTATTGATGTATGAGAGGATGAGGCTCATCATATATTTTTATATAATTAGAGCATTATATTAGAGCATCATCTGCTTGATAACCAAGGATGTCTTAATGCATCGTCTGCTGTTCTTATTCTGGTTGCATCTGTACATAGCAGTTTTCTAACAAAATCACGGGAAGACTTACTAAGATTGCCCCATACTTGTCGTTCAAAGACTAAATGTCCCTTTTTAGTAGAAGCGTGAACTTCACTGTCATTATTGCCATTATAGGGTGGATATCCAGTAAGTAAGATGTAACAAACTACACCAACTGCCCATAGATCACATGTTCTATCGTAATTGCCTCTAAGTATATCAGGGCTCATATAGTAAGGGGTTCCTACTTGATTTGTCATGTTACCCTCGTTTACACCGTGCCTTCTCGATAGACCAAAGTCAATAAGCTTGACTATTCCCACTTGACCACTCGAGGATAGTACAAGATTCTCTGGCTTGATATCACGGTGGACAATATCTTTACTGTGCAGATATTGTACTGACTCGAGTAGTGCCTTGATGATCGACATCGCTTGATCTTCCGGTAGACATCCATAGTCTGTGGTATTATCGACTACAAGATCAAAAAGCTCAACACCGGTACATATCTCAGTAACGATATGAACATAATCTTCATCTTCAAAGCTGTCGGTCATTTTCATAATATTAGGATGATCAACTGCCTTTAGAAGTTGTACTTCTCGTTTGACATGATCTAATCTTGATACCTTTGACTTATTGATGGATTTGACGGCATACTTGGTCCCTGATACACGGTGTGAACATTCACGTACGGTACCATAGTTGCCTGTTCCAAGGATGTTAGATGACACATCATATACATTTAGAATGTTTGTGAATCGTTCGGAAGTAATAGGCGTGCTTGAACTGCTGCTACTCAAGGGATCATCGATGCTCATATCGTCAGTAGATTTGGTACCATCGGAGATGCATTGTTGATTAGTACTAGTGGCACACTTAGGAGCACAGGTGAGGAAATCTTCGTAGTCATAGGAGTGTGACGATATCGATGCATCGATCATCTCGGTATCGATCGAGATATCTATCATTTCTGTAGCACTACTCATATCTTTCTGTCGATGCTTATGTTTGTGTTTGTCTACATTTAGTATTCTTTTGAGCTGATTGTTTGATTTATGAGCCTTGAATCTCGTGAAAGGACATTTGTAGTTGTGCAAACCTGGCATAAGAATAAAGCACAAACGTTTTTGGAAGTGGTAACATCCTCAACCCACTCTTTTTTTTTTTGCTAACATCTGCTAATGCCAGTGGTTACTAAAGAACCAGAAGGTACTAGCACGCCTTACAAGGGTGTAACTTTCTCGTACGATGGAGGTCCTCTATTGAGTAATCAGGCTATAAAAGATCGTAAAGAGTGGCTTAAGACGAACCAATGGGACACAATATCTATAGGTAGACATATACCTTCTAATGTCAAGTACATGGTTGTTGATGTGGAGACCCATGACTGGAATTCAACAAAAGCAAGAGATTACTCCACTGGCCGGGTTGTTGAGTTGGCATGGATGTTAGTCGATGCAAAAGATAATTGTATCGAACAAAAACAATATCTCATCAAGCCGTATGGGTATGAGGAGATATCTAACAAGGCCGTAGAGGTCCATGGTATCACAACTGAAACTGCTGTCAGTCACGGTTCCGAAGCTGAGCTTGTTTTTGGTGAATTTGTTTCCGTCTTAAAGACACTACCCCCTGATGGTTTTGTTATCTCTTATAATATGGAACACGAACACACCGTCTTCATGAACAGCTTCGATAAAGAGCAATTTACCGTATGGGACTCTGTCCCCAAGTGTGATACTAACCCTGTTTCGCTCTGGAAGTATTTGCCAGATGAGGCTGATCCTGTGTATAAAAAGACATACAAATCAAGAAACTATGGCACAACTCTCATTAATTTACATAGGATCATGTATCCTAACCAAAAAGATTCCAATGAAGCCCATTTTGCTAGTAATGACGTGAAGAAGACATGGGATATTTTTCGTCATTACAAGCAGTATGCCACAAATTACGAGTTGAAATGGAAGCACAGGAATATTGTTCCGTCTACTAAGTATTCTGGTATTAGTGTGGTTACAAACGTTGGTTCTTTGAATCGATATTGAGTATCTTTAGTAAGAATCACCAAATATTTGTTCTTTTTTAAATAGACTCTTTTGAGGAGCATTATGTACTTTTTCGTGTATCTATTTTCTAAGTGATCTGATGATTCCAATTTTGTGACATGACGACCATGAAAACTGCCGGCTAGACCTAGCCACTTGTCAATAGTTCCATATCTCCCTTCGACGAGCCTAGGGCGGATCCAAGATACTTACCAAGGATTGAACTCTTATCTCTTCCTTCTTCTACAAGCTTCAAAAGAAATGTACATGCAACTATTTCATATGCAATGTATTGCTTCTCATCCAGCTTAACCTTATCTTGATGTGCAACTTTTCTAGCCACTCCTACTAGTGTGGGGATATTGCAAGAAGACGAGGTATCTTCTACTAGCGGGGTATCTTCTTGTGTAATGACATGTATATCGTCATCTACATCCTCCTTGTCATTGGATAAGTCTTCATCATTTTCAAAGATATCATTGTAGTCAGTAACACCAACAAGAGTACCGCTGATAAGCTTGAGAAGTGTCGGGTAGCTCTTATTTCTGAACCAATCTGAAGTATCCTCACCATTGTTGTTTCTTATAGCTTCTTCTTGAACGACTTGACGACTTGCATCTGAGCTTTGGAGTATTGATTCTTTAGAAGTAAGCCGAGCTGATATGAGCCTTTCAGTTGTGATGTTGCCTGCCTTTCTAATAAGAGCATTATGAGACCATCGTTTGCCATTTTCAGATTCTGCGTCATCTATATCAGATTCTGCGAAGCTCGACTCGTCATCTTCACAGAACTGTGATATGTCCGGCACCATATCTCTAATCTTCTTTTGCTTGACATCGTCTACATTCAGTTTCGTCTCTATTTGAACTGGATCACGTGCACGTGTTCTATGATCACTCTGCATCATCATCATTCTATCTTCCATATTTTGTAGAATTTCGAATCCAGTTTCCCAAAATGTAGTCTTTTGGCCGTTGCTGTGTCTATCAAGTTCATCTTTATATATAGTCCAATAGCTATCACCTATCTTGATATTGCAATCAGAACGAAAAGGGTAGAACATCATGAGTGCCATCTTTGCATAGTTCTCTCTCTTGTCTTTAACAAAATCACTTGGCGTATCATTATTAAGCTCCAAGTCTCTAACTAGACAAAGCTTGCCTTCTGGTAGAGATACCACAGCTACAGCAGGCAGCTTCAACTTTTTAAGGTATGCAAACTCGTAACCAGGATGAGTCGTAGTGAACCTATATCTTTCACTCTCTTCTGTGCCTGGAGCGACGATGTCCTGCTTATTTTCATCCATTTCTTTAAAGCTATAGAATTTCTTCTCGTATAGCTCTGCAAATTCATACGCACAAACATCTTCAAGTTTCTCTGGGCGATGCAAGTAGTCATGCGACGACGAATCAGGCCATTGCACAACAGTACCATCTGCTTTAGCCTTATTTGTTCGTCTGAGTGTAAAGTTTACAGCCTTATTATCCAGTGTATCTTCTAGCTGGGTGATAAGCAAATGCCTTGGTTCATGCGAGGCGCTAAATCTTTGTCCGTCATGTTGTACAAGATAGTGAGCCATTGTTGAGCTCACTACATCACGAGAAGTACTAGCGTTCATAGCTGATAACATCATGCTCAAGCCTTGGCTATAATCACTCGGTTCATCAGCAGGAACAATACCTGATCGTTCCCTATCCATCTGTAGACGTCTCAACCTTCGAATGAGCTTCTTCAAAATACGCTCATTCTTCTCACTATCTTCTTTCTGAGTAGATTTAGAGCCATAGCATGTTAGGTAGAATGTATTGCTAGCATCACCAATGATTACATTCGAATTGCAGTTGAATATGCTACTAATTGGTTTGTTGTGTGTGTTGAGAAACTGGCATCCAAGTGGACGTCTTGGTAACACCATCCAAGGAGCTGTCTTCTTCACACTACCGTGAAGTAAGTACCATTCAAGCATCTTTATATCTTCTCCATCGAGTCTTGTATCTTCATGAATGCAAGTGCTTGTGCAAGCAGCTTGTGGAAAAGATCCAGAAGTACACTCAACACCCTTCTTGAAGCATCTCGGGCCATGTAATGCATAATGCTCATTGTCACCTGAGATCTGGAGAATTCTTCTTACGTCTTCGTTACCCCAAAACTTATCATCTTCATAGAAACCACTCATCAAATCATATGACGTACGGTACATTGCAATATCATGCCGCTCTTTTGAGAGGGGGAAGGTAAGATTCTTGGCACTTGTTTCATCATCTTTCAAGGCATTTATATGCCATTCATTCAGTGTTAAGTTAATAATATCTTGTGTTGATACCTTCTCATGGCATTCATTACACTCCATCACTTTGCCATTAATATCGTGGCAAAGAACCTTGTGCCTTGCATCTCGTAGAACTTGAGCCTCACACTCTTTGAATACCTCTTCAACTTTATCTCTAGCACCACATTTATGCTCTACTGTCCACTCGTTGTCGGTATATGATGCGCTCATTACTTCATCAATATGTGTACAGAAATCAGCCCTAGCTTTGACTTGTCTGTCTTTGTTACCACTAAACATCTCATCCCTCATTTTGGCAAGCCTCTTTGACCAGAGCAGCCAATGTGAATGCAATGTCTTACGTGCTTGCTCTTCAACTGCCATTCCCCATGCATCAAGCTCCCCCATGATACCATCTTCCGCCCCCCTCTGCTCTTTCAAATTCCAACCTAGAAGGACCTCTAATACAATCTGCATCACACCGTCAAAGTACAATGAACATGCTCCTGGATATTCTAATCGGGTATCTTTACGCAATGTGAAGTCAGCTATACATTGCTCCTCTGTAGAATCAAGTGGTGGTAATGAATACTTCAAGAGAGGTAATGTAGATGACATGTGAGCTACGAGATAAGCACAGTATTGGACATTTTTAAGACATATCTTGTGTCACTCTTACCTCCTCACCGGCTTTTGCAATAAATCTTACTGAAAAGCTGGCTAAATCATTTGGGGTGACAGTCAACATGAACGCATTCAACCCATGACGATCATTAAGAGCAAAGTATATACGTCGCCAATATGCTGCTGCCTCAGAAGTATGACCCATTGCCTTGCATGATGCCGATACCGATGATAAAAGTTGAGTTGCTGTAGAGTTAGTGTCAGCACCAGATACAACATCCTCGAGATCTTTTGCAGTTAGTCGTGATATCTTTTCAGCAAGAGGTACTCCATCAATATTTGCTCGACATTTCAGTTTGCCTGAAGTGTATGATAGTCGACGATCAAGCATATGATTAGCAAGCAAACAAAAGTCACCTTTCATGAATTGATTAAGTGAGAGACGGCCATAATGCGCAAGAGACTTCTCTATAGATACTGGAGTTCGACGAAGCATTTCTGGGCCTCCAAGACCCCAGGGAAAAGCTGTTGGTATGGCATCTTCAAGTCTGAGATCACCTCCACTCTTGTAGTTCCCACCGGACACCAACAGTGTGGGTGGTGACCTTCCTAGTATTGACTTTGCAAACTTGAGTTGTGTACCATGCACTCCTGTATCACTAGACGGGGCATATGCACTCGAGAAGTAATATGTTCCACCATCAAACTGCCTTTCCACTTTGCTATCTACTTCGTTGTCCACTCCGTCCTCTGGTACAATCTTTGGTGGTTGGCACTTTTCAGGAGGCTTGAACTCTTTAAAACCGTCGTGGCCATTCTGTATAAACCAAGTCAGTAAGTCAGTAACCAACTTCGTATCAACCTCCATCTTCTTGCGAACTATCATTTTCTGACTCGGAGTAAACCTTCCTCCTAATACAATATGTATATGAGGATTAGCTCCTAATGTTTGTTGACTGTTCAACACTGATCCCACCAGCGACAGATCTACCTCGTAAAATGTATAGTGACCTTGAATTGATTGTTGAGCTCCAGCAAAGTATGAGAATGTATACCCATATGCCCGACTAGGAGCTACCATTGCTCTTACAATATCAGTGATCTTGTATCGTTTGATACCATCCTTATCAAGAAACTCGATTATTACTTTTCTTTTGGTACCATCCTTATCAACAATCTCGATTACTCCTGGTATTTGGCCGATGACATATCCATTAGCTATAGCAAACTTTGGTGGTGACTTGTTCTTGTAGCTCTTCTTGATACTTTCGTGACACGATTGACATGCCTTGTATGTGTCGATACCATTCTCGATAGTATGGCATGATCGACGGGAAAGAAGCAAACCTTCCATACCATCGACTGTATACTGTTTGACTAACTCGGATTCTGGAAGAAGTTCACTATACCCGCCATTGCTAGCTTTAGTATAGAAGTCATTATAGCTCTGAAGTCCAATTCTATGGTCGTTCTTCAATAACTCGTCTTTTGTCAAATAGCAAATCTTTTCTGTGCCGATGATATGACAATCACATACAATGCATATGTTGGCTCGGAAGACGCCTTTCTTACCTGGACAAGCCATTCGATTTGCAAGCTGTGTTGCCTCTAATATCCTCTCTTCTTTACTCCTTGGCTGATCATTACTACTTTCGACTTCTCTTTCTTTATTGTATCTAATACTACGATCAAATTTGCCCATCTTTTGTCTAACTATCTCATGCAATCGTGTGTACTTCTCGATGTCTTGGAGAATGATCGACGGAACACCACTTGCCAATAAAACCGATCTCATTAATGTCTTTGGAACTCTACTTGCTTTATACCTCGAGTTATGATGAAGATCATATGCTGCTCGATCAGTTTCTTCATCGTATGCACAGCTAGTGCACGTAATTAATTCGTCTGGATCGCTCAAGTTCTTCAAATGCTTGATCTTATCGATATCATCTTTGTTTCGTGCCACAATCAACACCCCACACATATCACATGGTACGCTATACTCCATATCCGTATCATCTTGCCCGACATTAACTTGTGATGATACTGAAGATACTTTCTTATCCGAGTCTTCCATCTCAATATCTGGGAGTATCTCTTTCTCTTCTACCTCCATAGGTGATGCTCTGGGCCCAATCTCTTCTAATTCAAGTGGTGATGATACCAATGATGTCCCTACTACTGCTGCCGTGGTCACTAAAGCTGGTTGGACAAAGCCTATGTCATCCGCAGACGAATTTGTGGCGGCATCAACGACTGGGAGATTCATGATGAACACAACAAAGAGTAGAAGCATCTTCATTTGGCGTTGTGAAGGCCTCTTAACAGTTATGTTGGCGTGTGATATATGGCACATGTGTAGTATGATGCTTGTAGTTGCAGCAAACAGTACATATGTGATACCATATGAAATGCATATGATACATTGCAATATGCAAAAAAGTATGAGACGATTGAAGCAAAGAGCTTGTAACCATGGTTGAGGACGATATACTTGTATGCATTGTGGATTATGATGTATCGTTTGGTTGTGCCAATCAGTAGCAGTAGTAGTTGTTGTATCATCTTTGCAATGACAATGTCGACGTTGTTGATGATATCGATGTTGTTGATGATATCGATGACGGTGGCGTCGGGAATTGCAATAGCCCATTGATAAACTATCCTTGCAATGTGTGTATAGAGAAAGAGAAATAAAAAGCTGTATGAGTAGAACATAGAGTAACGACAACGACGATAGATTGTGCAAGAGCCAAGAGGACGATACACTAATGGCCGTCAAAGTCAATAAACAAAATAGTACTTTCACTTATCTTTTTTGTTCTCCTTTTTTGTGATGATAATATCGTATGAAAAAAATGATATCGTTTGGGTATGATAGAGAGATAAACAAACTTTTTATGAGTCGAAGCACATATAGAGATGATGGTGAATTTGATTATAGGGGTTTTACACTAGGCTGTGAAAAAGTCCTACTTCTCAAGAGAAAGATTGTGTCCGAGGTATCTTATTGTTCTCGGTATCTTATTGTTCTCTTACCTCTCCTTACTTAGTCCTCGTGACAATATGACCTAAGTTGCCGCAGTATATGTAAGATGATGTTAGTATATAGAGACTACTGTAAACTTTTTATGAGCAAACTTTGAGCTCAACTGGGTGTCGGGTGTCAAATCACTCCAATGGTATGATTTGACACCCCAAAAAAGATAGAATTAGGGAAAGAATGAGTGTCTGAGGTATCTTTACGTACCTCATGAGCTTGGTGACAGTGGTACAGCGAACAAATACATTATCTCTCTCACCTCTTGTCTCGTAGGTATGTCTTGGTGAAGATTATATAACCAGATCCCCTTTCATGAGAGGATGTCAAGATTGTAGACCAGTCGGCTCTACATAGAATTTATGAGACAACAAAAATGAAGGCGGTATCCACTTGGGAGGATAGCACTAAACGGTGCTTTCTCCCCATTCGCAGAAGATAGAATGTATCTTGCCCTTCTGTAATGGGGGCCCATGTACATAATTGTAAATGGGATACCTTTCTTTTTCAATGCATGCTGGCCCCGTTACGGTATCCATGCACGCATCTTTTTAGAATTTACCCCTACAGCTCTAGCTTAAGAAGCTCGTAAAACCCGGGGTAAATGATAACGGCCGCGGCTTGGTCAGATCCTGCAGAGAGTTTGGTATCGTACAGCGTACAAAGACAAAGGCATCAATAATATAAGTTGGAGAAGTATATCATCGATAGACGGTACTTCTGGCTGTCTTCGTAAGGTAAGAGGATACCAAATCATGTCAATAGAAGGTGCACCATCATGGATATTGCAGTCACCTCTTGATAACGACATACTGAAAGCATACTGCCTCGTGGATAATTCCATTGATACACTTAGAAGAAATAAACCAATTCAAGTAGTTAATAGTAGAGGTACGATACGATCATTCTATATCTACATTCCATCTCAGTTATGTTCAACTCTATCAAAACAACAACAAAATACAATCAACAACAATAATGATACACCACAACTTCGTATAATATTAGCAATACATGGCTATGGAGGTAGACCGATACAAGAAATCAAAAAGTGGTTTGATACAGCTACTTCTTTAAATGCAATCATCCTTGCACCGCAGGGTACAATAACTCAAAATGATAACAAGCTTGGTTTCAATGGTATAGAATGTTGCGGTGATCCTGTTGCAAATGAGATTGATGATGTTGATTTCATAAATGGTGTTGTTGAGATATTCTTAGGTGCATTAGAAGAAGATATAGGAGATGGTAGTATACAGAAGAGGCTACACGTAGGGTCAGGGTCCGGTATCCTACCCCCTATGTCAAATCTAAGCCCCCAGGGGACTTATGGTAGGCTTAAATAGGCTTAATGGAAAGCTCTCAGTGAGTTAGGAATGAATCTACAAAGGCCTTAATTTTTTATTTGAAAAATTTGTTAGTGATTTTGTTTGAGCTAGTTAGGGATTATCCTTAACCTGGGGAGAATTGTTCCAGCTGGCATACCTTTTACCCCAAAATGGGTCATAAAATCACACGATGATAAAAACTAATTAAGGCCAGTGTGGTTTTGGACTCTACTCATCAAGGGCTTTCCAATGATGTATCAACCAACTTTCAGCTCCTTCTAGATATTCAGATTTGACAATCGTAGGATCCTGACCCTACAAGTAGCCAAGAATGCAAATGTTGTATGCACAGGTTTTAGTAATGGTGGGTTCATGACTTCTCTGTTAGGTTTGCAATTAGATCGTCCTTCATGGCTTATTGGTATCATACCAACGGGTGGTTATCAGTACAATGTTGATTTATACACCAACAATAAGAATCCACTACCAATAATGTCACATCATGGTGGTAGAGATAGTGTAGTCAAACCCAATGGATGCTGTTCTTCAGTAGATAATTCAAAGAGTAATTGTTACTTTGATATTGGTAGTAAGCAACAGACTTGTACATCAGTAAAGACTTCATTTGAAATGTGGTCTAATATTAATGGATGTAGCTCTACAGTAGTAGATGAAGATATAGTCAATAATAGAAGAAGAAGAACCGAAAGAGTAGTAGTAGATAACGATCAACAACAACCAATCTATACTTGTTGGAAAGGAATAGATTGTATCGAACCTACGAATTTATGTCTATGGAATAACGAAGGTCATTCTTGGGGTATGCAGTTTCCAGGTATTAACATGACACAAACTTGGATGGAAGATGTCTTTCATCGTGCAGAGATGCGGAGTAACAATGTCAAGAGGGATCATGATAATGAAGATACATCAGTCATGTCTTACTACAATCACCACCCGGAAAAGGGTAGAATAGTATTCTCCGTAGTAGTTCTTTTCTTCGTGGTGTTATTACTTCTATTAAGATATATTGTAAATAAGAATGTTGGAAAGGTGATCAGAAAACGAAAGACAAGTGAAGAGCGTATCTTGGTAGAAGGAAGTGATCAAGATATTGATACTGAAAAGTTGGTGATATAACTGCAGTTGATTAACAAATTAAAACATTCGGAGGCGGAAACATCAAGACTGTTCTCTATTCTTCCCGAATATTAACGATACTATTACTCGCCTCGAATTGCATTCACTTTGTCTCTCTGACTACTTTTGATCTCACTCAAATATACCTGATATGACCGTAAAGCATTATGGTAGTCTTCTTTTGTAGCTGTATCTTTTGCTGGAACTGAATATAATTCGTTGAGTTTTTCAATGGTTTCTTTATCTCCCTCCCCTGCAATAGCCAAGGTTAGTACAGCCAATGCATGCGTTTTCTTATCTGTTTCTCCATTTGAGTACAACTCTCGAATTCGACATAAAGAGTCAGAACATCCACCCCTTGCTGCAATCTGATAGTGTTTCACAGCTTTATCAATATTGTTTGCACGCCACTCATTGTTGCCTAGAGTGTACCTGGCATTTATATCTCCTCTAATTGCAGCAAGTTTATAATAATAAATAGCATTCTTGCTGTCCTCTTCTACGCCATCGCCACGACTGTGGGCAACACCAATATTGTAATATGCAGCAGCATGACCAAACTCACTCGCCCGATGCCAATGTTCTAATGCCTTTGTATAATCTTGTTCAAAACCATGCTCCCCTCCAGAATGATATTGTCCCATATTGAATATTGCTTCAGCATCATTAGCCTTCACTCGTAGTTTGTATCTTTCAATCATTTCACTTTCTGAAGCAGGAAATGGAGTTCTACAGAATGCACACTTTTCACTATCAACTTCATTGCCTTGGTCGTCATAAACAGGTGCATAATGACACCCTCTGCATATAACTTTTCCACAGCAATTCATATATGTTCGTCCCGTAGCGATCGTTGGCAATCGAATCATACAGATAGGACAATCTTCTAATGGTGGAGGTTGTTTAAATAGTTCTTCATCAGATATATTTCCAAGATTACAACCCTCGAGATCATCACACAAATCATTTAATTTTGTATTAGACGTGCTCATCTTATCATTTACTCTTTATGTATATGACGCGCTGTGAAGTAATATATACCAATGTCACAAATATAACCTCTCACACTAACTAGAATAATATAAATTTTGGTTTGCGGTATAAGTATATCGATGATATAGTCTAAAGTCTAAAGTACCTCAAGAGTCTAATAGTTCCCAAAATTGTGTGATGTGTTGTTTTATATATGTATTGCAATACCGCCTTATTTGCGCTAATATCAACGATATTCAAGCAGCAGTATATCAGATGATCAATTCTATATGTATTTTGTTCATTACGAATGCCGCCGCCGTCGATAGAGTTGCTGCTGCCTGCTGCAGCTCTGTTTATCTACTTTGAGATTTGAGATGATTAGAGTTTGGAGAGGCCGACACTTGAAATTTTGAAATCTTAAGAATCAACCTCGGTAAACCTCAATTGTTCTAATAAAATGGCGGCGGCTTTACTACCATCAGATTGCCTACGGTGGGCAACAGTGGCATGTTCACTTCTTCTCTTAATATCATATCCATCATTTATGGTAGTGGCTAATGATGATGAATCAAATCCTTGTCTGTTATATTTGGCAGAATCAACAATTCCAGGAGGTAAGTATTTACCAACAACATTATGTCTTTGAAAACTAATCTCATATTATACATCATACCCCTCTTATATCATCGTAGCTGGTCTAGGAATGTTTGCAGGAGCAAACTTCCCCCTAGGAAAACAAATAGGCCGTGTAGGCGATGCGGCCTTTCCAACAGTTGATCATGATTGGCATAATTCACCAATGAGTGGTGCCTCTGCTTCCAAACATGAAGCCGATTATCATTGGCCATTAACGAATTATGATTGGAATGCTCCCGATATTGGTATGGAAAATGAAGCTGAGGATGTTAGTGTTACTGTTACTGGATTTGGTGGTACGTTGTTTGTTGTTGTTGAATGTGCATATATGATGTGTTCAATTTGATATTTACATGCACCATCTTATATTTATCTATATCCCCAAACCAATCATATACATTGTACATACAGCCGCACCAAACTGTCATTTCAGATTATTAAATGTCGAAGAACATAAGGCGACATATGATAATGCAGGATTAGATCGATACAATTCACCCGGAGCCGGTGCATTCACTCCTTGGTTTAATAGGACAAGTACCGCTGCTAAAGATATTGAAGCTGGATCTGAATTGTATGTTGATTATGGACCAAGTAAGTATTGTTTGCAATTAGTTTATAAAAATGTTACTAATACCCTTGTATATGACAACATCATTCTCATTCACTTCCAATTCAAATCTCATTCATCAAACTATTCCATCTCTTCCTAGATTGGTTCTTATCACGAGATGGAGTATTTGAATTAGTACCCGTATCAGATAGTTTCGAGAAGGCACAGAAATTCCTATTAAAGTATGGAAAGTTATTAGTAGGCAGTGACAATCCAAATGATTTAGTAGAAGATAAAATGTCATTAGATGATTCAGCACAGCAAGATTTATGGAACATTATTAAAACTTTTCCATATCCAACACGTGAACGTCAGGCATTACCCGATGATCATAAGGATGCAGTTCGGGCAATTCATGGTGATATTCAGATAATTGAGAAGGAGAATTCTATTAGGGATGTAAGTTATTTGAAGGAACATGGCAAGTGTGTTGATAATATTGTACCGGCACAGAGTAATATTCCCGATGCTGGGAGAGGTGCATTTGCAACACGATTTATACCAAAGGGTGGATTGGTCGCACCCGTGCCTGTGGTACATTTTGCTGATAAGGCAGCTGTTAATATGTACAACGAAACTATTAAGTATGGGAAGATTGTACGGGATGAGACATTAGGGCCAGTCAAACAGCAAATCATTTCGAATTACATGTTTGGTCATCCCAAATCTACAGTAAGGCTGTTCCCTTACAGTTCAAACACTGCATATGTTAATCATCATGCAACAGATTATAATGCCGATGTTCGTTGGGCTGAAGACTTCTCATTCTTCCATCATCCAGATTGGCTGGAGAAGGATGTTGAGTTCTTGGAGAGTCAGTGGACATCTGGACTTATGTTAGAGTTTATAGCCATTAGAGATATCAAGGCCGGAGAAGAGGTGAGTTTATATTATTTTATCAATGTGGTAAGCATACTGTCTTATGGTCTCATTATTCAATTCACATCATTTGTATGTTTAGGTGCTGATCAATTATGGAGACGAGTGGCAGAAGGCATGGGATGAACACGTCAAGAATTGGAAACCGATTTCGCCTGAGAGTGACTTTAACAATCTAACCTTTTGGACTAACAAATCAGAGAAGAATAACGGCAAAGAAGGTTATACCAGAGCTGAAACATTAAATAAGGATACGATTAGCCCCATTAAAACAAAAGAGGAGCAGAAATCTAATCCATATCCCCACGGTGTAGTTTTCAAGTGTCAAGTGAATCTTAATCACAAGGATGCTTACTTGATTGAACCAGAGACAGTCCCATTCTTTACTAGAGAGTGGGAAGATAAGCTGGATAGTCCATCAGACTCAGAAGATAATCATTATCATAAGAATTGCAATGTAACAGACAGGTATGAAATGGAAGACTCATCCGATGATGACGAGGAAGGAGTACATAAATATCTGTATACCATTTTTGTTGATGTGGAGAAACAACTTGAGGATTTGGACCCCATTAAAGAACGTCATGAGATTGAAAATGTACCACGTGATGCGATTCAGTTTGTAAACGTACCATATACAAGCGATGTCTTCTTAAAAAGCAGCTTCCGTCATGAGATGCACTTGCCTGATTCTATCTTTCCGGAGAGCTGGAAGAATATTAAAGATTAAGAAGTAAATACTAAAGCTGTTTAAAGATCTTGACAAATATGATAATATGAATCATTATTTTTCTCAAAGGTATAAACTATCTAGCTCTTCTTGAGAAGCAATGCAATGACTTCTTCCTTGTTATTGGCCGTTGCATAATCAATGGCCTTCTTTCCCGCATTGTCGGTGATGTTCAAGTCCAATGCATCATTCTCAAGCAGACATTCAACAATCTCCTTTCGGCCAGTTCTGGAAGCAAAGATGAGAGCAGTCATACCCTGCCTGCCTTGAACATTAGGATCAACACCATGTTTGAGTAGGAATTGAATGGCAAAAAGCTTCCTCCTTTGTGCAGCGGTTGGTAAAAGTTCCATGGTACATGAACTCATCGTGGCACCACTCTCCAACAAATTAGCTACCATCATACTAGCAATTTCAGCTTGAGCTGTATCCTCCGATGCAGAACAAACTGCAGAGGAGATAATATGAAGAGGTGCACCCTTCATTTCATCACTCGAGTCGGCCACCATATGAAAGTTTGGATCAGCACCCGCTTGCAATAGAAGGTGGCATATATCCTTGAGCTTGTTGTAAGCACTATTGTCTGTGCTACTATTCTCATCGATGAACTCCTGGAACTTGTCAGCCTCCTCGACAAATGCGTTGAATTTCTCTGCCACAGCTAATAAACACTTATTCTTTTCCTTTTGAAGTGCAGCCTTATCATCATCCTTTGAAGAATCTTCATCATTCAGATACTCCCTAACCTCATTCACATTTAATGAATCAATAGACAGTGCAAGAGGAGAACTGCCCAATGCTCCACGACGTAGTACCTCCTTCATCTCCATCATCTCAGGAACTATGTCCAAATCCAAATTCCTCTCCTTTGTTTCATCAATAGCGTCATCAATACTATCCAATGCATCCTTACCCCTCAAATCACAAATCTTACTATCAGCACCAGCCTCTAATAATAATGTTACACATTGTAAACGTTGTTGATGTGTCTGTTTGAAGGATTGGAATGTACCCCGTATCGCACAATGTAATGGTGTCATTTTACCAATTTCATTCTGGGCATTAACATTGGCACCACATTCAATTAATACCTCAATTGATTCTACACATCCCCACATGGCTGCGATATGTAGCTATGTATATAATTTGAGAAAAAAAGATGTTGTATCCAATAATCCAAAAGTGGATGTATATTGCAATTGATATTAGTTAGCAAAGATAAAAAATGAACATAAGATATGCACAAAATTTTATATAGAGTATGTTTTTTATATAATACTTACTGCAGTTTGTCCAACGAAATTACCATGACTTGGATTGACACCTAATTCAGTTACTAAACGTACAATTTCATCTGCCTATATAAAAAGTATAATACAATTAAGATAGGTATATAAGATATGTATGAGAAAGAATTTATTATGAGAGTGTATTGAACATAAAAAGATATATCAATACTCACATTATTCTTTTGTGCAGCTGATAAGATCATATCCCTGGAAGATGCGCGTTTTATAATTTGTGAAGATTGAAGAGATGATGAGAGTAACTTCTGTTAGTACATGCGGTTAGCAAAGGCAATCAAATAAAAGATACACGAAGTTCAAGTCATTGAGCTGAGCTTGAGGCTTGAATTCATAAGATAAGACAATACTAACGCGGACTTCCCATTCCGGGTTCTTCTTGCCATTCTTGGCATACTTATCGAACATTGCTTGGGCCATGATGGAGGAGGTAACGGGGTGTTTAAAGAAGGCGTAGGTACAACTTATTTGCTGCCTCCTTAGATTTATTAGATTTTGCGGATTTGTGTTGAGGTATCCTTGGCAGTTTGGACCGTTTATTCGGCTTTATGAGAATTCACTATTCACAACTAACAAACTAATAATCTCTACCTATAGGTTATAGGAGGTGCGTTAATTGTATACCAATGATGTCAGTATATAGTTTTCTACATGATAAATGCGGTGTATGTCATCGCTGTATCTCTTTTATGATATCCGACGGTAATCTCAACGATGAAAGCTCTAAATCTCCTGCAACGAACACTAATAGTGGTGATGGATATTCATGTTCAGTCTGTTTTGGTATATCATCCCCATCATACCATACCAAGTGTATATTGCCAGCTATTGAAAAGTCACTTCGTCCATACTGTGAATTGAGTAAGGTAGATGATGATAATAGAGTTGATAAAGATACCACACCAAACAAAAGAAGTACCCATCAATCATCAAATTATCTAACAAGAGAATCACCAACAGTAAATTTACCATGGTTAATTGCAGTACGGGCACATTGTACTATTTTATATATCCAAAATGAGAATGATACAGCTTCATCAAACCTTGGGATTAGATTACATACTGCCGAGGAGGTATATCTACGTATTAAAGAATATGTTCGTTCTGCATTGCGGAACTCTATTCTTGAGATGTTGGATACTTCTACTGATGACAACAACGATGAGGATTTAGATATATCAGAGCTTGATAGAGTAGACATATCCGAACAAATGCATAAAGAAGAATCAGGATACCTCGGTGTACACATCATATTATGTCTACCTCCAACTACAACATCTACAAATCATCAACTACCAACATCACTAACACACCATATACAACAAAACATGAAACAACTACAATCAAATCAATATAGAATATTAAACCCACGAAAAAGATTTAGAGGTAATGATCCTACATTGAAACAGGGTGGTGATTCAAAGAACAATTTAGAGTTGAGAGTTAGAAGATGTTGGATGAGGCAGTATGGGAATGATTATGATGACGAGAGAGATCACAAAAGGCAATGTTTAGATAATGGTAGCAGTAGTAGTGGAGAAGTAGTAAAAGTGAAAAATGAAAAGCAACACGATGAGATAAGTATAATCATTCCATGGTTAGAGAAGAGTACAGTATTGCAATGGATAGAAAATCAAACAACTGCTGCCCAAAGCGGTGAAGAGATTATATCGACAGAGTTATCACAGTATCTCCGTCAGCTACATAATCAGAAGTCAACACAGAGTTGTCAGTCAGAACAATGTACCATCCATGCTACCACATTTCGACGGCCATTCTATGTTCAAGGTACATATACCAAGTGCCGTCGTGACGTGTCACAGACCCCATTTTGGGTTGCTGCTCCAACTACTTCAACTGCCGAAGCTGCCGATGGAAAAGACAAGAACGACTCGTCAAACAAGCCACACAATGCCATGATACGCAAGGGTATCTCATCAGTCGAAGAAGAGATATGTCCCATGTTGACTATCGGATGTGGAGGCATTTCACAATTGAACAATGAACATCTTCCAATCAACAATACAGTAGAACACACCAAAAGCAGTAATGAGAAGGGAGCAGTAGTATACGGGATGTGTAAATTTCACGGTTCAGGACGGGAAGATATGGATGTACGAATGTTATTACCTCCTCCATCAGTTGTTGCTGTTAATGCCAAGGCTGGCATATCGATTACAGGCCGACCATTCGTTTGTGAGATATTTGATGCTCATAGAATACCAACTCGAAGAGATTTAGAATTGGTTGTAAACTCTATCAACAACGGTCTTCAATACAAGACAGGGGGGAAGAGTGAGGAGTCTAATGGTATGGATACTGAGTCAAACGATATTGAAATAGATGAGAAGGGATGGCCACAGACAAAAGTACAGCCCGATCGATATCATGGGATCAATTTAAATGGAGTCGGTGTGTCATCTCCATTATCATTGGTACCGTCTGGAGCCTTTTCATCACTTCAATCACAAACGGAGTCCAAAATCAAGTTCTATGGATGTGTCTGTTGGTCAAGCGTGCCAATATCTTCAGATGAGGAGCTAATACAAAAGCTTGGTTGTTCGTCGTGCGAGGTAGGTAGCGATGATGATAAGAATCCTGATAAAGTGATCATCAGATATCCCATGAAGATACACCAGAGTACTCCCTTACGAGTTCTACATCGACGATCATCAGATATTCGAATACGGCATGTCCTTAGCTTATCAGCCAGTCGCATCAGTGAGCACTGGTTCCGTCTACGATTGTCCACGGAGGCTGGGACATACATTAAAGAATTTGTTCATGGGGATTGTGGACGTACACATCCCAGCATTGGTAGTTTGATTGGTGGACGAGTAGATATCACAGAACTAGACTGCGAGGGCATAGCTATATGAGATTACATCTAATCAAATGCACATGAGATAGAGGTAAGTCATAATTGAAGGCTCGAAGTTCTTCTCTAAAACTCTCTTATACAGCCTTCTTACATTCAATTCAATCACAATACACTTTCTCTACCCCCAAGTTCTCTTCACCTTCACACACCACTTCATTCCCCCACCCACACCCCAAGGTTCTTCCACAAACAAATTATCCCCAGCTACTACACGTTTCTTCCCCTTACTCTTCTTCAAAATGGTCGGCCGAGTTGGAATCAAAGTAGTCGGCAGAGACGTGTTCTTCATCAGAATCTTCACCTTCATTCCTTGGCTCCTCGCACTTCCTGCCATCATGACATACACACTTGAAACTGTCACGGTCATAAGACCAGTTGTGACCAGAATGCCATTGCCCACGCTTAATGGGTCCACGTCGGCAGTAAATAGAACAATTCGTGCGGTTATTTGCCACACATTCCTTCTTAGGCGGGGACAAGTTAATTTCAATTTCAGTATATAGAACCCCCCCCTTCAGACCCCTGATTTTGGCTAATTGGAACCCCAGTGGTAATATTTCAGCTCTTCCTTCTTAGGATCAGGTTTAGCACGAACTGGTGCTTGAGGAGGTCCTCCTCCATGATCTAGACAACCATTACCACTTTGCCAGCGGCATGAACGGGCATCTCGACATCTAGCAAGTTGTAGAAAAGAGACATGAGATGTGATCACATGCAAGATATTATTAAACAAGCAACTAGTAATAAGAGATACTTACGCTTGCCATCCCTTGCCTGAGCAATCGTCACGAACCACTGGTGCCGGACGAGGGGGGTCTGTATGCCAGCCATTTGGAGGTCCTCCTCCATGATCTAGACAACCATTACCACTTTGCCAGCGGCAATGGCTCACAAGCTCACAGAATCGCTTAGAAGCCCCTGCACATTGAGCTCGAAGAGGTGTGGTAGGGAAAGGAGTAGGCTTGTTGTCAACTCCATCCCAACTGTAACACAATTCAGTATCGTCACTTCCAGCTGATGTAATCTTGTCCTCGCCTAGCATGCAGTTACAGTTGGATGAGCTACTTCCAGCTGGGAGGTAGTTGATTCCACGGAAGTTGCCAGCTGAGGAAAACCGGTTAACACACGCTGTTGCACATTGCTGGATATTCTTAGCCCAGGAGATTGTTTCGTATTGAAAGGTTGAACCATTTCGAGAGGTACAATATCCTACTCCTCGGAAAGTGAACCCATATACTTCAGCATAGTTCCTGTTATGTTCGGTACGGCAGCTCCCATGTTTCCACTCACATGAAACACCTATCAGAGACAGAGAGGTACATAAGATGTGAGGCAGATATGCGGGACATAGACACATATATATGTTAATACTCACCACCATGTCCATTGGTACACCAACCGCGAGTATTTCGGTCTTCACAGCTTCTTCCGGTCTGTACTGGTGCAGGGCGTGGTGGTTCTGTGTGCCACCCCCCACCAGGAGAGAAACGTGGCTTGTCATCACACCGACCACCCGACCATTGACATCCACCATCAGGTTGAAAGTCATTCAAACACCAACGCTTGCTATTCCTACCATTACATGGTTTTCTCTGAAGAGATTCAAAGTCTTCAGGGCTGATATCTTCAGGGAAGATGAGCTGCATTGCAATAAGAAGAGAGACATTAAGTAGACAAGGGATGAGAAGAGACGAGAACAAACATATGATAGGAATAGGAATGCACGAGGAAGGAAATTGAACATATCTTATGCATCTCTTCTCATATCTCACCTTTTCAGAAGCAGTCTTATCAGCTATTGTGTGATGGGACGAGAGGGGGCAAGCGGATCATTAGAGAAGTGACGAGGGATGAATATGAGAACAATATGAATCTGAGGAGTCAAAGATGACATTGGTATTCACTTACCCGAGGCACTCATGGCCATCATAAGGAGAGTCGCTGCTTTAGCAAAGATATGCATAGTTGTTGGTTCAAAAAGTTGATGATATTGTGTGTGGAAAAGGATGTATGGGCGACCCAAGTTCTAGTTCTACAATTTATGAGCTCAATCTATGGGCATTTATTAACCTTTCAAGGCAGCAACCTCAACACAAATAAATCTTTTGATCTTTCCTTCATTCTATCCAAACATAGCCACGAAACTCGTCTATTATTGGCTAATAGCTGGAAGGCGTTCTTTCTTCTCTGAGATCTCCTTTGATATCTCAGAGACGCGTGGTTTTAGTTGTAGTGGTAGAGTACTTTGACCTATTTCTACTTTGGGTGTATACTTAAGTTTGGCAATAAAAAAACCAATCATCAGAGGTTTTAATAAGATCATTGACCATCATATCTACCTACTACACGAATGTAATGGCGTCGACAACACTGCGGTATGTCCCTCAAAGATCAGAGATCTCCTTATCATCTGATGCACCGGGGTAAGTATTTTAGTTTTTGTTGTTTGTTTGTCGATTGCAGCTTACGGATGTATTCGTATTACTTTTTTATCTCTTCTCATCTCATAACTCTCTCTTTTCTATTACTATTGTACTTAATAACATCTCTTTAGATGGTCAGCAAAAGCAGATTCAAATAACAAGGAAGAAGAGAAGGGACCAACATGTTGGAAATGTAAAGGAACATGTGTTAGACCTATACAGAAGAAGTTTAAAGTATCATCTAATACTAAACCACCGCAGCAACATACTAATGATACATCACAAACACAACAACAACAACACAACTCAAACTCAAATCAAGTACGGGAATGTCCTGTATGCAATGGTAAAGGATACCTACCAATTAAATCAAAGTTAATACAATCACAAAATCAAGTAGGTGTTATAACATCACGTCGAAATCGACCACTCGGTTGGATTGAATTTGGACACATGCCACCATCTGTGCAGGCTACAAAAGCATGCAGCAAGCAACAAGAAGTAGATGAGGAAGATGATATAATGGGCTATGCAATACAACTACTTGCAAAAGCTAATGGTAATGATAATGATTATACAACTAAACGAAATGATGTACCAATTGATATGTCGCTGATAGATAAATATAAGAATGATGACAAGCATAATATACCAAAATGGTTACCAATCAATCCGGGTGAACAGTTATGCAACTTGGTTGGTCGATGGCGTATATTACAACGAGTTGCTAGTCACCGATGGACGACTGATGATTTAGTTACCGCGTATGTTGCTGCTTCCACCTTTGTATCATCTCAAACTAGTGGTACTGGTAGTGCAAATAAAAAGGAAGAAGGAGAGGAGACAACACTCCGGTATCTAGATCTCGGAACAGGCAATGCATCAGTACTTCAAATGTCAACATGGTACCTCCTATCAACATTACATTCTAATAATAGTAAATATAAGAAGATCGAGGCGGTGGGTGTTGAGGCACGGTCCGAGGCTGTTGGATTGGCACGACGTTCCTTATCATTTAATCTGGGGAGTGTAGAGTATCAAGGGAAGGTATACACTGGTGGCTGTGCCGAAGAGGGTTCCGATAATTCGGCGGAAGAGCTGGAACATGATGTGCAGATTGTACAAGGAGACTTTAGAAACTTGATATCACTATCCTCTTCAGAAGCGGAAAAAGATACTGCTAGTTCCTCAAGTGCTACCTCCCATGTTAAGTTGGAAGATGTAGGTTCCAAACGATATAATTTGATCACAGGAACTCCTCCATACTTTCGTGTCGGCTTTACAAAGTCATCAGATACTGCCGATAACACAAGTGATAACAATGAATCAATAACATCTGCCGTTATAGAAGAAGGAGGTATGCCAACATCAATTCAATCAGCTCCAGCTCGTTGTGAATTTAGGGGTGGTATAGAAGCCTACTGTCTAACGGCATCGGCCATGCTATCCCAACCTCATGGAAGATTTGTCGTATGTGAAAATTGGTTAAATAATCATCGTGTATGGAGTGGAGCAAAAGAGGCAGGCTTGATTATTGAATCGGTACAACCTGTACGTGGTGGTGTAAGAAAGGAGAAGAACTTGTTTGCAGTCTATGTCATGAAGAAGAAAGGGAATAATGAAGAACAAAAGGACGAACGAGATATAGTTCTACCTGCACTTGTTGTTAGGGATGAACATGGAAATTGGACAAAAGAGTATGCAAGAGTAATGCAAAGCATGTCAATACCAGTATTATAATTGTTAGAAGAAAAGGTTAGAGATTGCTAATGCTGTATTTGGGGTGGCCTCTCCAACAAATTTCATATTCATATGAGACTTTAAAACATAAGATAAGCTGTTTCCAATTAAATACTATAAATGCATGTAATGATGTTAGATTGCTCAAGGATCCTGTAGTTCCACATCGGTCTTCGTTTCATCCGTATATCTGAAAACCTTGTGCGTCCGCTGAATCCTGCCCCCTACCTCAGTGAACTGTATCACATCCATCCCAGTCATTCGCTTCATTGCCTTCTTGTGCCACCAACTTTTGGACCTTCCACTCGCCCATGGTTTTCTATGATAGTCTCTATATTTTAATAACTTATTGTACACTTTAATATAACTTTGATTAGCCTTCTTTGGCAGAGCATCTCTCTCTTCTTTGTCGGCATTGCATACAAACTGCCGAGCGATATCCTCCATTAAAGATAAACCATCAGCATTAATACTACCACCAAATCGACGGCATGTTAATGATAGGCTAACCATATCTCGTGGGCTTAGATATGAAGCAAAGCGTATCACTAAATCATTGTCGAGCGAGTCCATATCGTCTGCTGTGCGTTTGCAATCGGAATTATTTATGAAGGAATCTTTTGCAACACGGTTACTGCTTTATTGTATGAGGTGTGTTACAAGCACTTATCTCCTCGCAGCCGAATAATATCCTCTAACATCTCATGGCAGCCGGCAGCCATCTTTTCCCAATGTTTTAAGTGGGCGACCAAACAGCATTTGTCATAGGTATCGATCATCGATTCGTATTTCTCATCGCCGGCGGAGAAATTTACCCACACAACACACAACTATCGTCAAAAATTAATCACAAAAAATATCTCCGAACAGAACATATTATGTACAATAAACTCAGAGATTGATTAGTATCAGTAGCAAGCAGTATATCATAATATGAGAAGTTTCAATACACGACGTAGAGTAACAACAGGAGCAGTAGATAAGAAAAATAAACCCACCAATAGTGGAATAATGAGAAGATCATCAACAGCATCATCAGATTCAACACCTATAGATGACACTTTTAGAAATGAAGTTGAATTAGAGTATAGATACGGTAGTGTACGTCGATTCTTTGGTTTTAGAGGTGGTATTACGTCTATATCATCACCTCGTGAACATAACAACAACAATAGTAGTTCAAATTTATTGTTATTGATCAAGTTATTTGCTGTTATATTCGTTATAGTGGCTTGTTCTATTGAAGTTGTATCACATCTTCATTCACAAGAAGTACAATCACCTCATGGAGGAGATTATGGAGGTAATGGAAGTTATATTGATATGGATCAAAATGATGACTTTTATTCAGATACATTTATTGCAAAAGATAAGGAGAAGAATGTGGCACCAAAGAAGTCAACCAATCAACAACAACCAGAGGATTCTCTCATCGCTCAACAATTTGGTGTTGATCCATTCAAAGATAGGGATAAGATTGAAATGATACAAAACGGAGAGATGAACTTTGCTGGTATACGATACAGTTCCACAAGTTTCGAAGAAGATGGATCTTCGACATATAAAGATGTGAACGTCGAGTATTGTGTATTCAATCAACAACTAAACAAATCAGACCCGAGCTATTACTCAAAATCAAAGCATATAATTGCAGAATCAACACACTGTGGAGAACATCGGTTCTCTATATCAATGTCAGAACTAATGGATATGAAAATGGGTGATGGTATTAAAGAATTGCCTCTCTCAGGCATGCTCTTTCATCAGGGCTACTCTGGAGGAGGACTAATTGCAAATGCCTTAACAGGCTTGGAAAATGTGCATGTTGTATCAGAACATACGGCTCTTCATGCAGTACTTAATGCATGCTCGTACATTCACAACCGGTATCAGTCTGATAATTGTTCATCATCCAAGCAACTTCGGCTCGTTCAAGATGTAATCAAGTTACTATCACGGACAACAGATAAAAAGATGGATCATTTATTTCTCAAATTTGAAAGTGCATCAGCTACATACATCCCAATGTTACATTCGCTATATTCGGATGTTAAGTGGACTTTTTCCTATCGTGATTCGGAAGAGGTATTAGCTAAAAACATGCAAAGAAAACGGAATATAAGTTGTATAAAGACCAAGAGTAGTCCTAGTACTGCATTATCAAACAAGGCTAATGAGAAGAATATCGATTTGCAAGACCTCTCATCACACGAGATTTGTGCTCTCCATTTGTCGACACTACTAGAGGCTGCAATTAAAGAGCATAATGAAAGTGGAACAGGCATGTTGGTATCCTACACTGATATCATAACAAGTGACGTAATTGTTGATAAGGTGATACCTTACTTTGATCTGGAGTTGGATGCAACTACGAGGGATAAAGTAAAAGAGATATTAGCCATTCGATCAAACACTCGGGGTAAGAAGGCAAATGATAAGACTTGGAATAAGACCCAAGAAGATAATATTGAAGTTAGTAAAGAAGTACACGAGGCCGTGGCAACATATATGTCTGGCGTTGTTGATGGTTGGGATGATGAAATGTGAGTTTATAGGTCGTTAGGTTCTGTATAAAGTAGAGTATTATGATTTAGATTGACTATGCCTATAACTCATCCCAGAGCTTCACAAAGTTATCTTTACAATCATTTCAACCTCGACCGCGATACCAAGTGGTAAAGTATTCGTTCCTATGGCACTTCGTGCATGGCTTCCCCCTACTTCTTTACCTAACACTTGTCCCAACACATCACTTGCACCATTCATTACCAGGTGTTGCTCAAGGAATTCATCATGTGACCGGACAATGCCAAATAACTTAATAACTTTAGCAATGTTTGATAAGTCAGCTGATTGTTTAGCACCAGTTTTAGTATCGATGGTTGTTACATGTTCTGATAGATAGGATTGTATGGTAGATAATAAATTTAATGCACAATGCTTAGCTGCCTCATATCCTTCTTGTGTACTTATATACTTCTTCTCTTCTCCTAATTCTGCTTCGATAACATGTGATGGAGCACAAGCACCAATTACTAGCGTGCCACAAGGTTTGAATGGTAAATGACCACTGAGATATAATAAGTTACTATCACGATGCACCAATTGATAATTCGCTTTTGGAGCTCCAGGCTTTGGTAATTGCAGATTAAGTTCTGCTAATCTAGCATTAATTGTTTCCATTGATTGGACTTGATGATTATGTGATCCATCTCGTAGATTATGTTCGTCATTAGAAGATTTTGCATTCTAAAATAGAATAAGATGGAGAAGTCAGTATATAGATAGACGATACATAAAATGCATATGTCAGAATAATAGCGATATATAGACGATATAAATTGATATAAATAAATGACACATCACAGCACAAAATATCATACCTTTGCAGAAGTTGTTGTTGGATGATTATGTTCACCGTCAAGTTTAGTCATGATTATCGATGATGGTATAGAATGAAATGCAAATGATGTCTCTATCGTTAGTATTAGCAATATGATCCTCTTGATTAACATCATCTCAACGAAGAGCTCTCACTACTATCTACTATTGTAGATAACTCTCATAAAAAATCTTTTGTGAAGGATACCGCATCTGTCAGTAGTATGTAGTTGTAGAGCCTCTAGCCAGCCTCTTGAATCAATACTGGAGTTATATCCAGTAGTAGACGGCGGTGATAGCAGCAGAAGTTCAGTAAAATTCAGTTTGTAAAGGAGTAGCTAGAGCCACTTATATCGAACTTGATCATTGCAATAAAAAATGACATCTTCACTACTTCGTCATATCACACAAGCTATATCCATCCTAATAATATGTCATATAATATCAATATATACACTTGACACTCCAAATTCAATCTATCATTGTTCATTCGAATACGGTGGATTATTATCATCACATAATACTCGGACCTTAGATGAGAATTGTTACTGGAGTACTTCCTATGTCGATGCTAGAGAGAAGTTTTGGTCACTAAGTGATGTATTAAAGGGACAACTGTCATATGCACAAGAGAATGGATATGGTATGGGATTAGATATAGTTAATGTTGAAAGTATCTCATATGATATTGCATTAGATCCTAAGGAATATCATTCATTGAAGTCGAATGGATATAATAGTGGTATTGTCAAGAATGGAGAGGAGAGATTTACTTCTCAAACTGTTTTGCCTGGTAGTAATACAGTTGATGCTTTATTGCTCACAATAAGATTACCACAAGGAAAAGAAGATAATAACGAGGAAGACGAAGTCAATTTAATACATTGCAGTGGTACACATGGTATAGAAGGCTACCTAGGATCCGCAATTCAACTCCGATTCCTTCATGAACTATTCTTACAAAATGCACAGCAACTCTGTACAACAGACAATGTTCGTGCACCACCAACTAAGAATACACCAGTAAAGAAAGTGTTATTAATACATGCAATTAATCCATATGGTATGAGACATCATCGTCGTACTAATGAGAATAATGTTGATTTGAATAGAAATGTCTTGAGTGAAGAAATGTGGAGAATGATTAGAGCAAGAAATCCCAATTTCGTTAGTTATGGTATGTACTGTATTGTGATGTGTGTCTTTCTTCGGTGCATAGATTTATCCTGACATTTAACTTCTCCTTCAATCTCTTTATCCAACAAAAGTTGATATGGACAGCACTTTGAATCCATTCAATCCAATCAAGAATGGTCAGCTATTTTCATGGGTTGAGGCGGCAAGAGAGGGTGGATATAACGGCGATGCTACAAGACTGGCTTTACAAGATGGGAAAGTCAAGACAATCTATAAAGACTCTCAAGAACAAGAGAGTACATTATCTGATGGTGACGATCTTCAGCTCGAGGAATCAATTAGCTCAATCAACAACTCTTTAGAAGAAGTGAAAGATATTTTGCAGGTATTGAAATCTGTCATTATTGCTGTCACTAAACTTGGATATACCGGTGCAAAACGAGGTCTTGTGGCTGCCCAATATCATAAACCCTCTGGTCTTTCTTATGGAGGAGGAGCACACAATGATAACACCTGGGAAAGCTCTATATTTGCAGTACAGCATGCAATTTCGACCTTTGCAGCATTTGATGTCAAGGATACTACTACTACTAATAGCAAGACGATATTAATAGACGTTCACACCGGATTGGGTAAGTATGGAGAGTACACTATTCTAAACAAGAGTACCGGAAGCGAGTTTACATCCAAACTCAATTCACTCCTAAAGAGAGAATCTAACGATGCTAGTGTTAGTTCAGGATATGATCAATCTGTAGGGTTTATTTCAGGTGATGTTCTTTGTCCTCTCCCGAATTGTCGTGGTCTAGTTCAAGAATTCGGTACCCGGCCGGGCGTTGCTGTGGCGGTTGCATTGATCATGGAAAACATGGGTTATAATACTGGACGAAGGTACAATCACTTGACAAGCTTTGCCTTTAATCCAACGAGGTTGAGCTGGAGAAGAAAGGCATTGCGGGGCGGCATGGAAATGATTCACGCGATACTAGAAGGCTTCTAAAGTGATTTAAGGTAGACGGAGTTTACATAGCAAACAAACTTACTTTACATCAATCATAATATATATACAATTTGCCTAGCAGGATCATTCCTTAATGGCAGTTGCCCCCGTCGGAAAGACCCTTGTGATCTCCTGGACATGACGGTCCACAGGGATTGGTATCTAGAAACATTGGTTTCAGATAATTGGTACCGATATTTGAATCGTATTGTCCCATGGCACAATTACCAGCCCTGGCATATCTACAAACTTGGATACGACAAGTATCACCATTGTTCATCTTCTTCGTTGACTCGGCACATCCCATATACCGTGCTGAATGCCATATCCCTTGTGTCCAGTGTGCATTCTGAGGCCACTTCCAATTCTCCTCTCGTTCGAACCATCTTCGGTTGACATTCTCCACGGGCACAAGCTCCCCCCAGGGACCGCTCCCCATGTTCTTAGCAAGGTTCTCACCCTCGCCAATACCCGGCTCGTGTTTGATACCATCGAGATGACAATCATTGAGTAATTGATTGGCCCACTTTTGTGCATGCTGCTGAAGGACGAGATCGTATCTCAGAGGTTCATACATCCTCCCATACCTCTCGTGATACTTCTTCCGACGCCAGTTATGTCCACTGAGATACTGTTTCTGTCTTTCACCTAGATTGTTTAGACGAGTGTAGTATCCTACCACTACATTATGAGTATCCTGTGAACCGAAACTGAAATCACTCCTGTATAAAATCCTCTGATTGTCAATGTATATCTTATAGAATCCTTTGCCTTCTTTACAGCACATACCATCACCTCCCTTGTCTAACATTGTAAACCTGTATGTACCATGGGGGACACACAAGCTCTTCGACTCTGTGGTAACTTTACCATTCGGATAAGGACCTCCTCTCAATGCAACTTGACCATTAGGTCTCTTCAATGTCCAGGTATTATCCTCACCCCAATTATCAGTTGAGACTTCAATAGTAATCTTCTCTTGGGAACTACCACAGCCTGACCTTCCAGAGAATGCCGTGCCTGGCTGACCCTGTCGTGACATATTACCATTATTCAACGGTGTAGGCTTAGGCATGTAGAATGTATGTTCCTTCTTCTTCTTGAATGCAACTTTATTCCTAGAGTTGTATTGAACGAATCCCCCAACGGCATACTGATAGTATCCATTGCCATATTTACAACAAAGACCATCACCACCTGCATCCATTACCGTGAACTTATACATTTGATCACCGGGCAGACATGCCACACCCTGATATAATGTCTTATCGTTATACTTGAATGGATGAGGCGGACCTTGCTTGATTACTTGGAATCGATTGTTGGGAAGTACCTTCTCGAGTTTCCAACTGGTCTCGTAGGCATAATTATCGGTAAACATTTTCATTGCCCAGAGCACTGAGTTGGCACCACAACCTTGGAGGTTACGTTCTTCCTCAATGCCTTGAGGTTCTTCTTCGGGATCAACCTAGGAGAGAGGAGAGAGTGCAGAGGAATGAGCTAAGTTGTGAGCCCATAATTGTGGAGGAGACAGAAGCAAAAACAAAACACAACATCTCATATGGACTTACAAACATCAAAGTTGTATTATTGATATACTCCTTCGGTGGTCCAGTCTCCACTTCATCATATACAACAAACTCTTCTTCCTCATCCCACTCTTCTTCTTCATATTCTTCATACATTTCAATATCATCTCCTCCACTCTCCTCATCATTAGTAAACAACATTTCCAAAGCACGTCGTCTCTGTCGTCGATCATAATAGGTTGTAGTATTCAATGGTTCAAATTCGATAGGTGCACTAACCGTTTCAAATCCGTAATCATCTCCGGTACTTAATTTGCTGTAGTCGAATTCGATTGTGTTTGATAATTGCTCATCGGAGGAGCTTCGGAGGTTACTACGACGACCATGAATTGTTGGTATCATTGTTAGAAGTAACGCCGTGATTGTCAACGATGTTGTAGTCAATCGACCACTACGAGGACGACGACGTATGGCGATGTTGGGCGATGATGTGGATGTCATTGTTTTGCTTTATATTGTTTGTTTGTACTTTTGATTGGGGAGATAATATTATTGCTAATATATATAATGGTGATAAGGCCGTGTTACTAATAAATATAATATAACAATCAATCAATAAAATAGAAGGCCTCTATGTTTTCGGATAACAATGAAAATGACGGCGTTTACTCTAATTCGTTCAGTACCACATGTATTAAATCGAGACTCAAATAGTATGACGATTGTTGATTGTTGTCAATAACTATGCTATTATGACGATTGGCTGTTGTTGTGAGGCAAAGTAGATAGAAGTAGCCGTTTATTTGTAGTCGGCCCACTCTATTGTTTAGTCCAACTTGAGTCGGTTTGGTTGAACGACTTCTTTGACCTTTCTCTTGCCTCCTCGACAAAAAAATGTTCGACTCGTACTTGATCGGCGTGAATAAGATGTTCGTTTATCGGTGGTCGAGTCCATCACAAATGGGAGGCTGATATCTACTCTGCTAATGGCACAACACAGTGGCATATTACAGAGTGTAGGCCGTGGATAATACATCTAATAAGGGAAGTATGGTGGTGGTGCGATGATTCTAGAATCAGAGATAGAGATATTAAAAATTTGATGCACATCTTGTGCACATAATATCTTTCAATGCAATTATCGGCAGATGATATTAGAGAGAGCAAATAAAACAGACTTATATAATATACGCCAGGATGAGGAAGAAGAATAAAAAGTCAAGAAGGCATGATGATGATGACCTACTACTTGGTGACGAAATTGCAAAAGATAATAATACCTTTGAAGAAGCAGCTTAGCTAATGAGGGTGGTGAAGATTATGCACTGCCCTTAGATGATACTCAAGATACAGATGAAACACCAACTGGCACTGCAAAACATTCACAAGCAAAGGAACAACTAAATAATAACAAAAAACCTAAGCAAAGTAGTACTAGCATCATTGATCTCGTCAAACTCGAAGCGACAATGACTGAAGTTTAAAGAGTTACGAAAATAATTATCAATCAGAAGATTGGCTATATCGTACCATTGAAAAGAATATGCACCTACCAAAGCACAGTCTTAAATCCAACTTAGACCCAGATATATTAGATGATATGTTATCACGTGTTGAAAATGAGGTACAAACAAAGTTAGATGTGAGATATGATGAGGATATGAAGAATAAAAGTAAGTTTGATGTATTACTTGCAGAGATAAGTTCAAAGAAGTCGGAACTGTCAAGTGTCGATGAAGCTACATTACGAGAACAAGCAGTATTGGTACGGTGGGATGATGAGGTTATTGATACAGTAAGAGAAGCTATTAGTAGTGCATCAAATGATACAGACGAGGTAGATGAACAACAATTGGACAGTGTTGGCAATTATTCAATGTCGGTATCTATTCTCCTAGCACTCCTGCCTTATATTCAGCAATCTTCGACACATCAATCATCATTCTACTTCATTGTGCGTTACATTAGTCTCGTTCTATACACGATGCTATCACTCATCCTCGGAGAACAAGCAAGCACCAAAGCAGATCAAATATGGGAAAAGATACACTTGCCACAACTCAAGGCAGCACAACTAGCACAAGAACGAGAGAATGATAATACAATGCTACAAAACAATAATCATCTCTGGAGTAATGAACAACAAACTTGGATAGAAAAGGATAAAATATATCATCCAGCTGCACATGCAAGTACCATCCCTTCAACGATACGATATAATACAACTCGGAAAGCTTGGGAACGGTGGCAGAAGAATCTAACAACAAGAACAAAGGCAATGAAACAATCCGCTGCTATTGGTAAAGTGGCACCGCCATTCACTAAAGGAACATTCGTACCAGTTCGTGTTGGGGAAGGATGGGACCGCCATTCACTAAAGGAACATTCGTACCAGTTCGTGTTGGGGAAGGATGGGCTCTGGGCTAGCGCACCTGATCAGGCCGAGGTTGATAATGAACAGATTATTAGTTGTGGTGTACGCTTCTTTGTTTGTCTACCCATGAAACAGCAACGACAATAGCAACAGCAGCAGCAGCAGCAAAGTACAGTAAGTGAGAAGCAGCAATTGTTAGAGGTAGTAGATGTGACGACATGGGTATCAAAGTCTTTATTATCAAAGGAGGTTGCAAGGGAAGTGTGTGCAGTTGATTCAGGTAAAGTGTTATTCTCATTAGATGTATCATTATTACTGATTGGTAAGAAGGAAGGGAAGAAGGGAAATAAGAATAGCAAGAAGAAGAACCAGACTAAAGATGGAAACAACAAAGGTGAAGAAGAAGATGAGACTAGTGCAAGGAAAGGCGTTGGATACTGCTCGTGTTAATTTGCATGGACCGTAGAACAAAGTGGGGTGTAATAAGATTGTCTAATACTTTTAAAGATCTACTCCAAAGGTTGTCCAGAGGCAAGATCGCCGACTACACTACTACCCCAACACCACTATTATACTTTTCTAAATTAAAAAACACAAACCATTCTTCTGATTCTCTTCTCTACCATTCCCCTCCCTCAATCACATCCACCCAACCCACTAAATGTCCTTCCTCCTTACGCTTCAGGGACAAAGGTTCCTGTGAAGGCAAAGGCAAAGTTGGAAACGAACAAACCAGTGACGTCTGAGAACTGGCCTCCTAAGCTGTCAACCGGAGAGGTGACCTGACCAGATTGGGAAAATTGCACACGGAATGTGTTGGTGTCAGGGTTGAGGGTGCCAGTAAGTTGTCCACCCTGGGTAGATACGACTTGGAAGTGACAGAGAGAGTCAAAAAATCCTTGAAACTTAATGCTTGAGGGGGCATCAGCACCACCATTGACCCCCAAGGGGTCAAGCAATGGATTGATTTGGGCGGGGACGCCATTGGGTGCAGGATTCTGAGTAAAACCAGCTAAATTCAAGGTGGCACGGAGAAGCTTCGTTCCAGATACACTGAAAGAGTTGCCGGCAACGGTGTCGGGTCCAATTGCATCAAAAGACAAAGTGTATCCGGGTCCACCATTATCAATACAGAAAATACCATCGACAGTTTCCGCTGGGGCTCCAGGCTGGTTAGGAAGATTTGGAACGATGGTACAGATCGGTGCAGCTTGGACCAGGGTTCCAGTGTCGAAGTCATTTAAATCACATGTTGGTGGTGTCCAACTACCCCAGCCACTAGAGCCAGAAGATTCCTGTGTTGCCGATGAATAGGTCAAGATAGATATATAATAATATTGTGCTATGAGTAAAGACATCTATACACACTATACATACGCATGTACACACAAATATAAATGATAAAACATGAACATCTACTTACATCGACCTCGGCTTTACGAACATGTTGCTTTGTTTCAGCGGCATGGGCGGTGGCGGCAATAAGAAGGGTGGCTAATGCTGAAATCTTCATGATTAATTATTAGTTGGTGATAGATAGTAGAGGAAGGTGATAGCGTTGGGCTAAGTAGAAGTTTGATGTAGTAGATGATCGATGATCAAAATTATGAGCTCTTCATTGCAATAAATGAATGCATGGCGTTGAGCATTATCAAGCAAAACACAACGTGGCGGCATCTTTTAGAATCAGCGAGCTCGATTTCCAGTATCCTCGAAAGTTCAACCTTCTGACACTCACGAAGTCTATACGAAAGACTAATAGATTACACTGAATATGATACGATAACACGCGTGGGCCTTCGTAATTTATGCTCATTGAGAAAATGAGACAACTATTTTGTGAGTGTTTCGTAGTTGCAACTTTAATGCAAGTAGCTTCTGATGTTTCTTCATTATAATAATTCATGTACGAAGTCACTTCTGTAACTGTCGGAGAGCTTCTTTCTTCGTAGGAAGTCAACCAAGTTGTATAGTTTGCTTAGTAGCTGTATTGATATGATGTCGGGAAATGTATTGCAGTCTCCTCTGCTACAATATGAGATGATGATGCTGTTATGCCATTAATACCAGCAATACTAATACTGCAGTCTCTGCAAGAGGGAGTTGCAATCATCTTTCTATTGGATATCTTGAGTCGGAGTTCTGCTTTACTCAGTAATACATGATAATGGCATTAGGTGATAAGTAGAGATAAGTTGCAATACACATCTTGTGCACAAATTTCGGATCAGCAGCACAAAACAACAACACCAACAATATGCACGCAAGTCTCTGCAAAGAGGGAGTTTCAATAGGTTGCAATTCGTCTTCAGTTGCTTCCGCTATTTGATATATCTTGAGACAAAGTTCTGCTCTACTACTCAGCAAACAACATGACAATGGTGATTATAAGCAGAGATTAAGATTACAAAAAAATGATGCACATCTTGTGCACAAATCTCTCGGATCAGCACGAAACAAAACAACAACCACAATAATATTATATCATATCAGTAGAGCTACGCTATCATAATCAATATTTATCATATATTCTACTAGTTACAGCTTATCGATTTGATATCGACGGTCACTTGATAGTACACACCAAAGCGGCTGAAAGTGTGAATGCTGTCATCGAATCGGTAGGGAGATACGTCGTCTTCATCTATTATCATATTGGCAAAATAGAACCATTTCTATCTCTATGGTACAGATAATATACCCGCTTCAATAATCATGCAATATACTCAGATACTAAAAAAGTTTCAATATTATACCAAAGAGAGAGCAATTCATACGAGAATTACGATTATGATGGTAAACAGATGGATTATGTATTTGGTAACAACAACCTTGTAAACTGCAACAGCTGAAAGCTGCTCGGGTTTGATATTTAATTATGTCTTCAACTCGGTACAATGGATAGTGTTAAGGTTTCCTATGTGAACTGTAGAAACATATTAACCAGCCCAAGTTGAAAAGAATGCTTGTGGTTTTGAGAGTTACATTGACCATGATGATAGAATTCTCATGCTTTAATCGGTTTCATCCTCTACTAGTAGTCAGCAGCGATTATTGAGAGTTTTCGTATTACGGACTTGCACGGAAGTTAAGGTAGTTCTTTGAAAATGTATAGATTGGACGAACTTCTATTTCTATAGCTGGTTTGTCGGACTCTGAATTTGTATGTTTTGATATGAATGGTGATAATGATGAGACTTTGTGAAAATACTTATATGAAAAGTCACCTAATGTATCTTTAACAAATAACTTAGTATTCTAGTCAAATGAAATGTATACTGTTAGTATTCCTTATCTGTATATTACCGATCCACCTTCATACGATAATGCCTCACGATGCACATTCACAGATCAATACTACTTTCTTCTCAGATACACAATCTCCACTCCACTCCATCCCAATCACCACCTCTACATATAGTCTCATGATGCCATTCCATATCAGCTTAGTCTTCAGCAACCAACTTACTTCCCCTATCATAAAGCGCTTCACACTTGTCTGCATTCTTCACGATAGATGCAATGTATAATGCGGTGTCCACAATCGGTGGCTCCTCACTCTTTTCAAGCTTGAGGATAACCACTTTGGTGTTCTTCAAACAATCGCACATTAGATGAGTTTGGATTATCTTCCTATCCTCCTTCTTCCAGACAGGAATCACAGTAAACCAGTAACTCGTATCTGGAATCTGAAAGGTCAAACCGTCATCCTTCTCAAGCACATCTGTATCTTGCCAAGCCTTGATACGGTCGGGAAACACAATTTCAAACATTTCTTTCGTTGGCATACCATCCACAATGTCAACGACAAGTAACTCGGGCTGATTTGGTGCGATGTCATTAAAGCTCAAAGAAGCAGCTTTTGTGGAGTACATGAAGCTGAGATGATTATCCGCGTTACGGACTGGTTTCATAATAGCCCGGGCATAGTCCGAAGGCATTGTTTTTAGCATGCGCCTAATCTCTGGATTGAATTTTCGTAGAGTTTCTAATGCAAATGATGTTTCCTCTGACTGACCAATTACTTTCAACCCCAACTGACAGATTTCATTAGCCTTATCCCACTGGTGTGTATCCATGTAGCACATGGTCAAAGTCCACACCAAACTAGCGAAACAGTTATCATACTTGTACCGCTCGAAAGGCATACATAAATCTAAACCTAGCTGACAATCCTTTATACCGTCCTCGTAACATTTTCCCTTACACGCAGTTGCAGCACGTTGGAAGAAATAAAAATGGTTGAATTTATCTAATTCAATGGCAGCCGTATACAACTCATGAGCTTTTTGAAAGTTACCTGCCTTCTTCATCTTATGTGCTTCATTGTTTAATTTCTGTGCCTCATCATTACGTCCATAATATCCATTATCATACACCGCACTAGTACCACGACGACGACGCTCATCTTCTTCATCGTTTAGGGATGACAATTGAGCATAATACTCCATCGATGGCTCAAGGAGACGAGTTGTTGCAATACCACCACCAGTTGTCTTTTTCTTACTCTTCTTGCCCTTCTTTCCCATGTTTTTGAGTCTGTGTTGAAAAGTAGAATCAGCGTACATTATAGTATGAGTAGCTGCTACGTCATGTACCTATATAGAGAGTGCATTTACTATCCGTCCAACAGAAGACACTGTGTATATTAAACCATAATACACCACCTTAACATACCTATAATTTTTTTTTGATCACATGATATGCACATAATTTCGTACCCCACAACCGCGCTGCAAATCATCAACATAATAATACGATACATAATGCAATAAACATTCGGCTGATCGTATGACTCACCTCTTTAGCTATGACAGCAACAAACAGCAACAGCTATCCACCTCAACCTCATAATTATAATCCTTCCCTCATATCTTTCTCGTTTGATCGCCAACTCGAATTTAGCCAAGGCTCGTAGAATAAAGATAGACTCGTTTAAGAGGATGTTGCAATACATCTCTGCTTATCGTAGATATATTACTTATATACACAATCTAACTACTTCCCATCTTTCTAAGAATTCGTACCTTGTCGTTTTTCTCATCACGAACCGCACATAAACATCAAAATACAACACACCAAACACAACACCACACAATAACTTCAATACCAAAATGATGGCTATCCCAACTCTTCTCTTGATTGGTTGTATAGTATTATCAACTACTATTTACACCGTGAATGGTTTTAGTAGTATCTATTCGAGAGTAGGAATTGGTCAGTATAATATTTACTTCACGAGAAGTTCATGCCGCATTTGTGTTCAACAATCCAAGTACGTCAAGTCAACCATTTGCAATCATATTCCACAGCCACAACGACGACAAGGTACTATTATGTTGCAATCTAGTAGTCTATCTGATGATCTACTTACATTAGTTAATGATAATAGTGTTGAAGAGGATCACAGAGATCAGATTAAAAGTACAATTTTCTCACTAGAAGGTTCATTTCAGACATCTTCTACAAATACTACCGCTTCTGATAATGTCAGTAGATTTCAACCATTACTTGGGCTATATGAAGTTCAATCAGTCATCACATCAAATCCAAAGGATAATCCAGTGGGAGGCAAATGGACACGGTCAAACGGATTGATGCAAAAGTTATTCCGTACTAGATCTACATTTCAACATCTCGTTCAATTCAATAGTACCGGACTATCTACATATGTTGGTGCAGTAGCTGAGGCTATTAATATTATTTCACTTGATGCATTGGATGGTCTGTTACGTGCTACTGTTATATTAAGAGGTGATGCGGTACCATTATCAATAGAGCAACGAGATGAGATGAATATGAATAGAACGTCATCGACTCCATCATCATCATTACTAACACCACTGACTAATCTGGTAGTCCGGGCCTATTTTGATGCTCCTAGAATCTACTTTGGTAAGAGACGAGGCAGAAGAGGCAGTTCAAGTTATTCGTATTTACCATTACAAATCGGTCCTAAGTCAGGCGTTGTACTTGACACAACATATTGTGATGAGCAAGTTCGAATTGGTATGGGTGGGACGTCAGGGTCAAGATTTGTATTCACAGCAACTGACTCGCTTGAAGCAAAGGAGTATAAATCACTTCTCAAACTTCCATATATAAAGAAATGGAAACTACTTGCACAATTAAGTACTGCCTTGGTTATATCTTTGTGGTATATATTCGGGAGTAATGCCGTGGGAGATATGATTAGAGATAACTTGATATCTCCACTAAGTCTCAAGGCTGGAATAAAGTTTTCTCGTAGAATGACTAGAAGAATGAAAAGTTTGGCACCTTTAGCTGCTATTATGTCATCATATCCCGTTGTGATGAAGATACTTGCCAGTCTAACATCAGTATTATCAGGTATTGGTTTATTATTGATATCTTTTTCAAGCGGTGGCATTGAAAGAAGAAGAGGCCAAAGGATGGAAGATTATGAATCAGACTTAAGAGCTCATCAAGAGTATGCAGCAGAATAGATGGTAACTGACATGTGGCGGTAGAGAATGTCATGATTATAAACAGTGATTCGTTAGCTCCAAAAATGGTATTAAGATACAGATGTGACATGGGCTAACTCAACTCAGAGATACTAACACTAACAAACTAGAAACTAGCTGCCATTACTTTAAATGAAAGTGTAATACCTCGGTAGAAGTAGAAGTATTTCTATCATTCATAACCTTTCTATTTCTAGCAATTAGAGGAGGATACCCTTTGACCTTACTCTTACTCAACATGCTACAGAGGACTCATGCGTACTTGCTTTCCCATCATCCACCAGCAAGTGATTGACTATCGCCCGCCTACAAAGGAAAGAAGCTCTCCGGCAGTTACAGAAGTGACTTCGTATATGAATTATTTTAATGAAGAAACATCAGAAGCTACTTGCATTAAAGTTGCAACTACGAAACACTCACAAAATAGTCGTCTCAATTTTCTCGACGAGCTGAAACTACGACGGCTAACGCGTGTTATCGTACAATATTCAGCGTAATCTATTAGTCTTTCGTATAGTACTTCGTGAGTGTCAGAAGTTGAACTTTCGAGGATACTGGAAATCGAGCTCGCTGATTCTAAAAAGATGCCGCCACATTGTGTTTGCTTGATAATGCTCAACGCCAGCATTCATTATATTGCAATGAAGAGCTCATAATTTTGATCATCGATCATCTACTACATCAAACTCCTACATAGTCCAACGCTATCACCTTCCTCTACTATCTATCACCAACTAATAATTAATCATGAAGATTTCAGCATTAGCCGCCACACTTCTTATTGCCACCACCGCCCATGCCGCTGAAACAAAGCAACATGTTCGTAAAGCCGAGGGCGAAGCCGACAAGTTGGCCGAGGCTATCGAGGTAAGAGACGATACTTTGTGTTCGATCTGTTATATAATGATGTGCATCTTGTATTATATGTTAAGTGTTTCATATCATTCATATCATCTATCATATCTTTACTCATATCAATATCATATCTATCTTGACCTTAAATTTAGGGCTCCTGGTTTAACTTTGATAAGTATAAGCCAGTAGCACCCAAAACATGTAATGTAGGTCACTTCACCACTGGAGAACTCGACCAAGATGGACAGATCTGCACCATCGTCCCAGCTCTCGCTAACCAGCCCGGAGCCCCATCGACAACCGACGCCAATGGTGTTTTCTGTACTGGTGGATCCTCACCCAATATAGTTGGACCATACTCATTAACCTTTACTCCAGTTCCCCTTCCCTCTGGAGTTACGGCTCCTCCAGCTCAAGATAATCTTATCCGTATCGTGTTGGATTTGACCACTTTCCCTCAGAATCCTGCTCCCGGCGATCGCCGCCTTCAGACCAATCCAATGCTTGACCCCGCAGTCAATGGTGGTACTGGAAAACCCACCACGATCACATTCCAAGGAACTTGGAGTGAGGACTGTAGCTTCCGTGCCGTATCCACCCAGGGTGGGATGATTACTGGCAACATGGACTACTGGACTCATGGTCACGACTCCGTGAGCGTTGACTTTACCCAATCTGGTCAGGTCACCTCTCCATTGAACAGCTTACCAGGCCAGTTTATGATGGACAATGTTGTTGGTTTGTTTGTTTCCAACTTTGCATTTGCCTTCTCGGCATCCTTCTCGGACCACAATTATTAAACAAGTATGAGGGAAGGAGTGGGGGAGTGAGGATATAGGGGAGAAGAATGGTTTGTGTTTTTTAATTTAGAAAAGTATAATAGTGGTGTTGGGTAGTAGTGTAGTCGGTTTTGCCTTTGGATAACCTTTGGAGTAGATCTTCAAAATATTAGACAAACTTATTATACCCCACTTAAGCGTCCCTTACTTGTTATTCATACGGTCCATGTATTTGTCATTAACACGGGCAGTATACCCAACGCCTTTCCTTGCAACAGTCGTCTCATCTTCTTCATCATCTTTATTGTTTTCATCTTTACTCTGGTTCTTCTTCCCTCTGTTGTTGCTATTCTTATTTCCCTTCTTCCTTCCCTTCTTACCAATCAATAATGATGATACATCTAATGAGAATAACACTTTACCTGAATCCACTGCACCTACTTCCCTTGCAACCTCCTTTGATAATAAAGTCTTTGATACCCATGTCGTGACATCTACTACCTCTAACAGTTGCTGCTTCTCACTTACTATACTTTGCTGCTGCTGCTGCTTTTGTTGTTGTTTCATGGGTAGACAAACAAAGAAACGTACACCGCCACTAACAATCTGTTCATTATCAACCTCGGCCTGATCAGGTGCACTAGCCCATCCTTCCCCAACACGAACTGGTACGAATGTTCCTCTAGTGAATGGTGGAGCAACTTTCCCAATAGCAGCGGCTTGTTTCATTGCCTTTGTTCTTGTTGTTAGATTCTTCTGCCACCGTTCCCAAACTTTTCGACTTGTATTATATCGTATCGTTGGAGGGATGGTACTTGTATGTGCAGCTGGGTGATATACTTTATCCTTTTCTATCCACGTTTGTTGTTCATTACTCCAGAGATGGTTATTGTTTTGTAGCATTTTATTATCATTCTCTATTTCTTGAGCTAGTTGTGCTGCCTTGAGTTGTGGCAAGTGTATCTTTTCCCATAATTGATCTGCTTTGGTGCTTGCCTGTTCTCCGAGGATGAGGGACATCACCTTGTATAGAACGAGACAAATGTAACGCACAATCAAGTAGAATGATGATTGATGTGTCGAAGATTGGTGGATGTAAGGCCGAAGAGCAAGAAGAATCGATACCGACATTGAATAATTATCAACACTGTCCAATTGTTGCTCATCTACCTCGTCTGTATTTGATGCACTATTAATAGCTTCTCTTACCGTAGCAATAACCTCATCAGGATCTAACCGTACCAATATTGCTTGTTCTCGTAATGTAGCTTCATCTGCACTTGACAGTTCCGTCTTTAAACTTATCTCTGCAAGTAATACATCAAACTTACTTTTATTCTTCATATCCTCATCATATCGTATATCCAACTTTGTTTGTACCTCATTTTCAACACGTGCTAGTATATCATCTAATATATCTGATTCTAAGTTTGATTTGAGACTGTGCTTTGGTAGGTGCATATTCTTTTCAATGGTACGATATAACCAATCTTCTGATTGATAATTATTTTCGTAACTCTTTAAAACTTCGGTCATTGTCGCTTCGAGTTTGATTAGGTCAATGTTGATGATGCTAGTACTTTGCTTAGGTTTTGTGTTATTGATTAGTTGTTCCTTTGCTTGTAAAAGTTGTTCAGTGTCATTTGGAGTTTCATCTGCATCTGGAGTTTCATCTAAGGGCAGTGCAGAGCTATCTTCTTTATTTTCAAGGGTATTATTATCTGTTGCAATTTCGTCACCAAGCAGAAGGTCATTATCATCATATCTCCTTGACTTTTTATTCTTCTTCCCCATCCTGGCGTATATACTAATACTATTATAAAATGAAAGTTATGTGCACAAGATAGTGCATCAAATTTATAATTTCTCAATCTCTGATTGATTCTATGAATCTCCACACCACTAAATGGGACTATTACGTAGTATATTATCATACCACCACCGCCTACACTTGTAAATATGCCACCGCTGTTGCCACCAAGTAAACCCACGCCGGCCTTACACTCCTCACACCCACACACCCACGTCTCTAAAAAATGACCGTTCTATCGCTCTTTATCTCAACGAGTTGAATTAGCAACTCACCTCAACTGTGATGACGATGTACTTTCCTAAATGGCAATGGTAAGCGCTTAGTAGATGTATAGCTTCTTTGTATTGGTATTATATTGCAAAGAGAGAGCTCTATTTTACAAGTGGTGGCCGTAGTTATCTTTTGTGCATATGATTGAGCACTTTTTTCTCACTAACATTTCTTCTTCCTCAACACATCACATAACAGAGGTGGCGTCCAACATTTGTACTCCTCGGTAGCACCAGTAACCGTTCTTCTTCTAATATAAACACTCGTCGATTATCAAAGAGATTTGCAATAAAATCAACATCATTACGTACACTTTCAACTACATCCACTACTTTGACTACTATACCTGATTTACTACTGAAAAAGCCAGTTGATTCAACTAATTCTAATTCGAATATATCACCAATATTGTATAATATGGACCAATTAACTTCCATGGATATATCAGTTGGTGATACAAACACTAGTCTGATTGCAAAAGAAGATATATCTAATGGCGGAGCCTCGGGTGTAAGTGGACTGCCTACGAGTGGCCAACAATCTATGGATATTTCTAGCTCAAATTCTCCTACTGCTGAGCAGCAGTTCAACATGGATAATGGTAACGAATTGCAAATCTCACCATTGAAATCAGTGGAAGAAGAAGAAAAAGGCGATGAGAGTTTACTACCCACAGAAGGGCAGCAAGATGTCAGCTCGTCGGCTGCCACTGCTGGGGAGGATAATGAGGATGTAGAAATGAGCAATAAGTCTACTACAGAAGATAATTATCCAACAATTGGGGCATGTAAAAGTATCGAGGAGGCATCTGTTAATACCACTATTGAATGTCCATTAGACGATGAAGAGATTGATATTAGTCCAAGTAGCAAGGAAATGTTGCAAACTACCCTCTCCACTGACAGTAGCATGCAGGCTGAGTCTCTAACAGAACAAACCTCATCATCATCAAATCTACATCACAATGTTAAATTATGTCTAACACCTGCTGAAATTGAATTATTTACATTATTAACAAATGCCGCGGAAGTTTATGAAAGTGGTAAATTAAGTATTAACCCAAATCCAACGAATGATGATGTTAGTGCTCGTGGTGGCTTTACGAAACAACAGCAGTCATCCATTACAAATAAAGATAATGGTAAAACTGAAGGAGAAACAGAAGAAAAGTCATGGTTAAAGTTACCACCAAAGATTAATCAACCAATACAGATCCGTATAGCAGGGGGATGGGTACGAGATAAGATTATTAATCAACATTCTGTCGATGTTGATGTCGCGTTGGATTGTATGATGGGAGTGCAGTTTGCACGGATTGTTCAGGCTTATTTAGCCTTGGAGAATGGTAAGAAAGAGAAAGAGGAGATGGAGGGTGGTGTGAATGGTGATTGTGTAATGAAGGAGCAACAAGATATTGAAGAACAAAAGCAGGCTGAGGCTTTTGCAGCCTTACCACCATCCAAACAAGGAGGAGGAGGCAGCAAAGCCGCCAAGAAGCAAAAGAAGAAGAATAAACAACCCAAAATAGGTGTTATCGGTGCCAACCCTTCCCAATCGAAACATCTTGAAACAGCCACGATGAATATACATGGTATTGATATTGATTTTGTCAATTTACGTGCCGAAGAAGTATATGAATTAAATTCACGTATACCCACATCTCAAACAAAAATGTTTGGTCATCCATTGGAAGATGCGTTACGTCGTGACTTTACGATTAACTCATTATTTTATAATGTAAGGACAAACAAGATTGAAGATTGGACTGGACGAGGATTAGATGATTTAATTGTCCATCGGAGGATTGTTACGCCCGTGGATGCACATACTACCTTTCATGATGATCCATTACGTATATTACGTGCTATTCGGTTCTGTGTTCGATTAGATTTTACATTAGATGATGAAATTGTCCAGGCGGCCATGAGTAAACGCGTGCATCACTCGTTACATGTTAAGGTTAGTAGAGAACGTGTTGGTAAGGAGTTGGAGGGGATGTTAACGGGTAAACATGCCAAACCTGGTCGAGCATTAGATATGATTGCCGATTTGCATTTGGCGGGGTCAGTTTTTGCCTTCCCTGGATCGTTTCCCGGTGACAGTTCCGATTTACATGCCAGTGGACCAGTTACTGGTAATATATTGGGTGTGCCATATAACTGTAGTTTGGGTACGGATACAGTAGAAGCTGTTGAGAAGGCGGTTAGTCAACGAGCCATGGGTTGGGAGGAGAGTAGTAAGTTGTTATCGGTATTGCCTACGGTGATGGAGGGACATATTGATGAACGTGAGAGTATAATGAGAGAAAAGAAGACCACCGAGGAGACAAATACATCATTACCATCTACCGTCGTCGATACACGTCTCTTGCATCTATGTGTTTTCATCCTACCATTTCATAATCTAACCTTTCCCGATAAGAAAGGACGGGAGGTATCGGTGACATCTCAAATGATAAAGGAGGCCCTCAAGTTTCCCGTTCGGGACATACAAGCGGTATCAAAGATATTATCTCATGTTGATGAGTTGACCACAATCCTATCCGAAATTCGATCAGAGTTATCTGAAGCACAAAATGGACAAGGAGATACCCCATTCAAACTCACACCACCCTGTCGACTTCGAGCTGGATTACTTTTACGTTCACTCAAAGAAACTTGGGTGACATGTCTACTAACTGCGGCTGCTTGGGAGATTCGTTCCTATCAACGACTTGACAACGGAAGTGCAGAGGAAGCATCACTAATACCTCTAGATCAACCCGCCCGTGAGTTCTACCGTGCCATTGTTGATGACTTGGCCTTAGATGAATGTTGGAAAGTACCACCTCATTTAAATGGGAAGGAAATCATTAAAGAGTTGAGTCTACCCAAAGGTCCAATCGTTGGTGTATATCTCGATGATCAAACAAGATGGATGTTGTTAAATCCCGACGGGACAAAAGAAGAATGTAAGGCACATCTTCAAGAGAGGAAACGAGATCGTGAGTCACAAGAGAGTAGTGGAAGCGAACATCACATTTCAAAGAAGATTTGTCCTTAGTCCTTAGACATAGCAATAACTGTAAATATAAATCACATGTACTACTAACGACAGTGCCCATGGGGTATTCACCAATGAGTAAAGAGCGTATTAACGGTCATTTATTTTAGTTATCGTCTAATCTACTCAGCTGTAAAGGATATGGGATAAAATGGGATACTGTCTGGCACAACAGCGGCCATATTTTACAGAGAAGGTCACCTAGGCTCTTCAGACTTATCCTTCTATTGTCAACATCAGTTCTTGCAATAATCTCCCTGAACCCCTTAATTTCATTGACTGGTTGTATTTGCATTACTATTAAAGCAGTGTCCCTGATTACCTCAGCCATAGCCTCTGTTGAAACAACTTCCGAGATTGGTGAATCGGTATTGATATCACGTCCACTATCCGATGTCATCAAGACCATTGGACGGCACACGCCGTCACCTGCAAGACACTTTGTCAAACGCTCGTAGTAGATAATGTCCGGCCAAATGTTAAACTCCACAAGTACAGCCGAACCATCATTTCTTATCATTGCATCACCACCAATCAGCACATATTTGGTTAGATCGTCTTTTGTCAGTTCCTTGAGATTGTTGAAAACTCCACTTGCATCGTCACAAGCATCCGATATAGCATCAATCCAATCATGAGCAAAGTCAGAAGACACGGTATCTCTAGAGTTCCTTCTCTTCTTAGCACTATTTTGCCATTCGTTTCCATTTATATCTTTAGGAGTATCGACAAACACCAAACGAGGCACGGGTTGTTTTGCATAAGATTGCTTATTTATCACTTGAATCTCAGCATTTGTTTCTTTTGGATCATATTGATACAATGACCACCGAACACTGAAGTGACGATGGAGATATACTTTCCCTCTTGCAATTAGCAGATAGAATCGAATATCAAACCTTCGTCCAGCAATTCCGTCGTGTCCTTCAAGTGTATACAGATCTGTTACAGCTTGCTGAATGATCACATCTCCTTCCCCTTCATTAACATCATATCTGCCATCCTTCTTTAGCTCTTGATAATCTTCAGCTAATTCATATCTTGTCTTGACATATATACCTTCCCCTCGAGTTGCATCTGCTCTCTTAACATAGAAGATACACTCTCCTTCCTCTTCCGTATCTCCTAGAGCTTCCTTGTATGATGAGTAACTTCTGGGAAATACTTTCGATGCCAATGGATCATCCTTGTAAAGTTGATACAACTTGAATTTGTCATCTAATTGTTGCACTGCGGGATGGGAAAATGTTAAAGCAGAGTATATTGTACTGTAATGAGCAGTATCCATCTCGGCTGGTATTGCTAAGTCATCACTGCCCATCTCTAAATAGCCAGTATTCTTATCCTTATAAACATCACCTCCATATTGTGAGTAAGTGAACAGAACTTTTTCATCACTTCTTACAATATGCTTGTTCGATAAATCTTTGAATGCACGATGGAAGAGAGCCTCAACTCCGTCAATAACCATGTAATCAACATTATTATCATTCTCATAGACTTTATATCCATATGGCATACACCAAGAGATTGGTACAATCTTTTGTGCATCATCTCCTTTATCCAACTCATCTCTATGATACTCAATGCCAATAGTATTAGGAGTGTTAATACCCTCTGTGTTGGGGCTCATTTGATCAGCATCGGATGTTAGATACATTGCCTCATATAGTTTTGTATCATCGGTATCATATAAACACTTTAACCACATTCCTGGTACTAGCTTGTCCATATCTTCAACTGTTAGAGGTACTACTTCCTCCTTCTTCTCATTATTATTAGGCTTTTCATAATTATTCAAATTAAAGGCCGATAAGACTCGATGAACTCCTGGTGTATCCTTGTAGCAAACTTGCCTAGATTCTCCATCTAAACAAAAGATATCACTATTATTTATACGACCAACAGTTATACCTGGTGGTAAATTTGGATTCTGATTGACGACTTCTTGCAATAATGATGTTGCACCATCGT
>Ga0214479_100119_pt1 | contig 47674 bp, 41 predicted proteins | sample M1_20Mar14CPVII9_5_FD_165054 | JGI IMG/M metagenome (GOLD analysis project Ga0214479, IMG submission 165054) | Marine eukaryotic communities from Monterey Bay, California, United States - M1_20Mar14CPVII9sort6BwellE14 | ecosystem: Environmental > Aquatic > Marine > Unclassified | place: USA... | reverse complement strand
ACAAACATGGGCCGGCTTATCCTCAGACGATCTCTGAGCATTATTTGTTTCTTAGTTTCATCCTTTGAGGAATCACTCTTCCGTATGTTTCTAGTACCCTTCAAGTCGCCTTGTTCTGACATTAATGAAGTAGATGAATCCTCACTTATAACTCCAGATTCTCCCCCATCACTATCCGATGATGAGAGTTGATGCATACCGCCATCAGCTAGAGCAGGGTGCGTCCTCCTCATCTCTTCTTGTCCATCTTCATAAGATGAATACCTTAAACTTCCAATGGTATCAGACAGCTCACCCAACCTGCTGTTTGCAAAGAGGATCACTTTCTCTACCTCAGCCCTCAATAAGCCACGGAAACGCTCAGTGATGGCTGCAGCTCGAGCATGTGAACGACGTAAATGCTCTGGTATACGTTCCCTTCTATTTCGAAGCTTGATACGAGCAGCTCGTTTTCGTTTAGAAGCTCTTTTCTGTCTCGATGTTGAACTACGATTAGTCCGAACACTCTTGAATGAAGAAGATCTGCTTCGAGATGATAATCCATAGTTTGATGTCAACGACGACTGCTTCCTCCCTCCAATCAACTGACGACGTGAATCCGGACTGCCGAAAAGAAATCCAATAATGAACTTACCCCCGCTAGTCTTTCTCACAGAGTTTAGTGATGGTCGCTTAGTTTCCAAAGCTTTGGAATCCTGTTGATGTGAAGGTTGATGATTCCGACGAGATGCTTTAGTAGGTGAACGTACAGAGAAGTAACCGTCCTTGCTACCACCGCCATAAAAGTTGATCATGTTGGATGACTCACGTCCTTCACCTTCGCCGCCTCCATCATAATCCTCACTCTGTTCTAATGTACTCCGATATGATGATGATGGATAATCCACTTCTTCATTATTTGGAGTTGATGGATATTCATCTTCGTTGTTTTGAAATGAGTAGAACTGAGACATGCCAAAGTTTGGCGGAGGCGTTTTGCTGGGAGAGGAGGGATGGAGTAATTGACTTGATTCTGTTGGTATCATCTTTAATGAGACACCGAACCCAAGCTTTGAAACTTGGGTAGTGTTGTCATTCTCATCTTTCAATTTGTCTGATACTTTTGTCATCGAAGGTGTCATACGTGATATTGGTTCCACGGGCGTCTCTGGCATTGAACTGAGACTACCCAAAGCCGTGGCCTGGACAGGAACAGTAAAGTCTGGATTGGAATTTGATGTGTAGAATTGAGACTGCGATGGAGTTCTTGGAAGAGGTGACTTTAATCCATCGGCATCGTCAGCAGACAAGGCATCATCTGTCAGGTTGGGAGGAGACGGTGATTGTTGTCTATCAACTTGATGAAATGGTAGATGATCTGGCATCTCGTTAGACTTGGTACTCTTGTGAAAAGTCTCTGAGAAGTGCGTATATTGATTAGGTGCTGATATATCCTCAGTCATAGAACCAAACGTCGACATCTTTGCTATTGGAGACGAATCCAAGCTTTGATTAGACTCTTTGCGTTTTAAAGTCAATAGAGGATCATTTTCTGGATTCATTTGCTGCTGTTGCTGCTGCTTTCCCTTTGATAGTAAACCAGGAATAAAGTCCTGGGAAGATGCGCGTTATCACAGTTTACGATGACGAAAGAGAGGAGATTATAACATATGTTAGTACATATGATATGCAAGGGCAATCAATAAAAGTAAACTAAGGTCAAATAAAACAGCGAAGTCGTCGAGACTTTATATGAACACACGAATTCATATCATAAAACAATACTAACGCGGACTTTCCAGCCAGCCCTGTCTTTCTGAGGGAGAACCAGCAATCATCATATTGGAGCTGTCACCAACATTTTGGGAATAATCCAATCCTCTTCTTTGTGCAGCAGTTGCAAATGTTTCATATCCAGACGGTAAAGGATACCCAGTCTCCAATACTCCCGGGCTGTCACTAAACTGTACTTTATGTCCTCGTTGATGAGTTGGTGAACTCTGAGAGTTGGGAGTGTGCAATAGTCCAGCAGATAATGTTGATTCAAACAATGAGTCTCCTCCATCTTTTTGTCTATCCCGTCCAGATGGTGAGTTGCAACTCATCGCATCTTCACCCATTGACTTTTCAGAACCAGGTGTTAGCTTCTTAGACCGCTCCTCATCAATTACTCGTTCCCTTAAATCTATACCTTCATCAATATTATCTTCATTACTTCTACCCAAATTACCATCAAATTGTTCACCAGATCCATCATTCTTATAATCATACTGCTCCTCTTCATCACCACGAATACTATCCTCTTCTTCTTCCTCATCTTCCCATACAGACTCATCATCATCATCATATCCATAAGCAGCCTCTTCATCACTAACTAAAAACAACTCATCACGATAATCAGTAACACCCTTTTCGCGCCATCCACCTTTATCAAGTGCTCTTCCATGACTATCCTTTATATCCTTTTTGCGTTTACCTCTTGTATTTAACTGCTGATCTGAATAATCAAAGTATTCATCTGTATCTTGATTTGATACCCAACCATTATTATTGTTTTGTTCTATATCATTATTGTTTTGCATGAAACTAGTTATACGACGTGGATATCTTCTACGTCTTCCTCTAGTACGTCGTTTTTGTTTATGATAATAGTAAGATGAACTTCTTTTCCCAGTAACTATTGCAGTAGTAGTCCGTACTGCATTATACCATAAACCCTTCAAACCTGTATTATTACTTCTAGATGAATCATCTAATAACATATCATCTATCTCTTCTGATGCACCTATACTAATACTGTTTATATCATTCTCATCTTCACTACTTTGTATACCACCTCCTGTATTAGTATTGTTGTTATTATCAATAGCAGTTGATTGTTTCCAATCCTCTTCTTCATAGACTGTTTCTATTTGTGTTAGTAGTAACCGTAGGGAGTGATAATCTAGATATGCGTCCTCCCAGCCTCGACGGCGAGACATACGTAAAGAGCTACCAAAACCAACCATAACAGTAAGTATACTAGAGATACGATATCTAAACAAAGAGCCAATTTCAGAAACTTTGCAAACTATTTCCCTCTCTAGGTATCCTAATCTACTACACTCCTCTATCGTATACACCTTTAAATAGCCCTGTATACGTTGTCAGGTTTAATATATGTTGCAAACAGAGTTGTCCAAACATAAGTAGAAGAGATGAATAATACAACTTGTGTAAACTTATTCTGAGTTACATCTTCTTGTCTCTTATGTATCGACCTAACAGCAAGTGTCACAAGACTGTACCAATTGAAATATGCCAATCGCTTGAAGAAGTACATAACCAACAATCTTAATTGTTCTAATAGCAATAAATTTGCATGGATTTATAGAAGTGATATGATATGCAGTATGGCAATACCAAATGAAGCCTCATCATAGTGGACATTTGTACTTTTGTGATTCCTTGTCATTAAATAATGAACATGCACCCCCTTGCTTATCCTTGGCTGTTATCATTATCGCTGCTACCCAAACTACTCCTTATTGAACGTTCGGATATTGTTGATAGCTGACGCTTCTGTTCCTTAGGATGTGGTATCAAGAGCAAAAACGTCGTACCAATCAAAGTGCAAACTCCGGAAACCAAAGCTGCAAGATTATATCCTGATATTTCCACTAACATCCCTGCTATTGGAGGTCCAAAAAGGTATCCCGGAAACTTGAACATGTTTGTTATACCATTCAATGCTAGGATATGCCCAGATGCATCATCTCCGTAAGCATCAGCTAAGATGATGATCGGCATTGAGGATACCGTACAGCAAAAGTAGCCATAAAAGAAAGCTATTGCCGACAGAGTTGACACCGTTGTGCAGTGTGGCCACAGGAAGAACAGAAGCGATAGACTGTAGAATGCAATTGTAAAGAGTCGTCGAGCCCCAACTGTGTCTGCGACTGCTCCGAGTGTCAAATTTGAAAGGAAGTCTCCAACTCCGAATATAACGAGTGCATGTCCAGCCATCTGTGAAGACATACCAAGACTCGACATGTAACCGGGTAAAAGTATTTGCATTACCAAGAAGGGAAAGCAAGCAACCAAGGTGAATGCATTCAACCATACATTCGTGCTTGACAATGTTACTTCTCCCAATGAAAACTCATAATCATCCAATCCTTCTCCAAGAAGAGATCTGAGACTTTCATTTACTATTCCGGCAAAGGAAAGTCTACCCAATTGTGCACGGAGATTGGTAGTCCCATCATCATCATCACTTTGAAAGTCTGATAGCTGAAGTAATGGTGTCTGGCCTATTGCTTGGAAGGATCCTAGCTTGGTTGATCTTCTTCTCGCTTCACGCTTTATAATAGATTGTCGAGTATGACCAGTAGCATTCCTCATCTGTTCCAATGCAATAGCACTTGATCTTCTCCGTCGCTGTCTAATGTTATTCTTTTCAGGACTTCTTTCATCTAATAGTTTTGTTATATCACTTGTTGGTTGTGCAGGTTGTATTGTACTGTTCTTTAATCTACTTGCCAAATCAAGAGTACCATATGACTTCTTATCTCCTTCTTCTATTGTATCTACTACATCACTAGTTCCCTTTTCATATTGTTCAACTTCTCCAGGTATTGGAAGTCTCATTGATATAGAAGCTATTGCACATAAGGCAAAACTTAGAACACCCATGCATCGCATCGTAGGTCTCCACGGATCATCTATATTATCATACTTCTCTAATAGTTGTGCTGTTGCCCATGCAAAGAAAACATTACCCAAACCCTTAGATTTGAGTATGAAGAAAGATAAATGAGCACATCATGTGAATAAAAGTGATAGAGCATATGATATAACAACTATCTAATAACAGTCTTACCTGGCCACTCATTGCTAATAGCAACATTGTGCCCCTTGCGGCTTCAAACCACAAAACACATATACCACCAGCCATGAATCCCTAAAAGATGAAATCAGGTTGTTGGTCATCATACATACGTATGTACTTACAAGATAACACAACAAAACAAATACTGAATACTTACACCGAGTCCTAAACCAATACCCATTAGAAATGATCCTACTAGCACTCCTATGAATGTATACGCAATACTACTTACAAAGAAACCTAACATCATGAATATACCACCAACAAAGAATAACAATAACAATTTTATCTCTCGTTTATCAAGCACATCTTGTAAAATTCCACCAATTAACGAAGATGATAATCCAGTAACGATTTGTATAGTACAATATAACGCCAATGTACCACTACCCGCCGAAGGGAAAGTTATTGATAGTGGTTCTAAGTATAGTCCAGCTGAGTTGAATACGCCAATTGCACAAAAGTTTAGTAGAAATGTTGATATGAGAACATAATATCCGTGATACACCATTTTTATTATATTGAACTATATGTGATGGTTATGATTCTACCAACTAATGATACACTAAATGATGTTACGATTTCGATTGAAGATTATGAACTATTATATGATGATGCCCACTAAATCTGGCCAGATAACAATGCTACTAAAGTGAACAACAATTAAGTGTTGGTATAATAGCTGTAGGAAAGTAGTATGTAGAGCAGCAAGCAACGACGTGCATGGGCTCTATGTAGTGGGATGTTCCCACTAAGTCCAAAGACTCCCAATCACAAGAAACAGTAGATGTTTAATAAATAAATACATAGGAATTACGATACAGTTATAAATCTAAAGGTCGTGTTTGTGTTATTATATTATTGCCGGATAGAGAGTAATCCGTCTGCAACACTATCATCTGGATTATATGATAACAAAGAATTAGATTAAGTTGACACTCTTCTAATTTGCGGTAGTATAGTATACCAAAACAATAATATATGTCTAACAAAATTTGCATGACGGTGCATCAAAATCAAAGTCAAATAATGATGGTGTATGTGAGGTGACTAATATGTTACAAAATATGAGTACTACCGATGATAATGATAAAGATAATGAGGTAATAGATATATGTGCTAATTGTGGTAAGGAGGGTACCAATCTCAACATATGCAACCGATGTGAACAAGTGAAATATTGCAATGCAGCATGTAAAAAGAAACATCGATCAAAGCACAAGAAAAAGTGTGATAGGCGTGTTGCTGAATTGCACGATGAACAACTCTTTAAACAACCATCACCGGCTGAAGATTGCCCTATATGCTTTATCCGAATGCCATCGCTTAGTAATGGGAGGAGGTACTATTCATGCTGCGGAAAGACTATATGCAATGGATGTGTCTGTGCACCTGTTTATGATAATAACGGCAATATAGTTACTGAGAAAAGTTGCCCATTTTGCAGGCTTACAGGTTCACTTTCAAACGAGGAGGCAATAAAAAGGATAAACAGACGAGTAATGGCTGGGGACGCCAATGCAATTAGCAATCTAGGATTCTACTATTCTAATGGCGATTCGGGTTTAACACAAGATTGGGAAAAGGCCTTGGAATTATGGCATCGGGCAGCAGAACTTGGTCATGCTAGATCATATTACAATATTGGTTCTGCCTATTATAATGGGATTGGGGTAGAAATAGATAAAAAGAAAGCTAAGCATTACTGGGAATTAGCAGCTATGGGGGGAGATGCAACAGCAAGGCACGGTCTTGGAATTATTGAGAGAAGAGAGGGAAATATGGAAAGGGCATTGAAACACTGGATAATTGCAGTAAGATGCGGTAAAAAAGACTCTCTGGATAATATACAATCACTCCATTCTGATGGACTTGCAACAAAAGAAGAGTATGCACAAGCATTACGATCTTATCAAACATATTTGGGTGAGATTAAGAGTGATCAGAGAGACAGTGCTGCAGCATACAGTGTCAGGTACAAGTATTATTGTGATCATAGTCATTTCATACTTATACACTGACAAAAGGAGCAGCCGACAAAACCCGCTGAGAGGTGCAATACCGGAATGATTATCTTTTAGATAGATAGATATATAAATATAACCAACATACACCTGTCTTTAATAACATACCACACCTGCTCTTTCTACTTTCCATCCAGCCCAATCTCCTCTAAGCGGAATGTTTCGTCAGTGGTGCCCCCCGTTTCTCTCTCCCCCCTTGCCTGCCCCCTTTTGATTGGACTTCATTGAATGCCTCGCTATTCAAGGAAGGGGCGAGGAATCACAGTATTGACAGCATAAATAGACAGTCTATTATACTTATCACAGGTGGTGTTCATTCGACTCCTCTAATAATTAACAAGAGGGTAAAAACTACGGCACAAAAAAAACTTCATTCATTGTGTCAATTCACCTCAAAATCAATCACGATCCTGTCGAACGATAAGACGAATATACCGACCTCATATACCCTCTATACATCAATAAACCCCCAATTAATTTAACAACGCGGGGATTTATTGAGGCTAATAATCAATTTTAATCCATCAACTAATCATCCTCCGAACACACACTACAATAAAAAAATCAAATCAGCCATCAACACTAAATCACACACTCAACCATGCCGTCGTTAGAGCGCAATAATAACTCAAATAATCAACGTAAATTTACAATAAAGCCTTTCCGATCCTATACACAAATGGATACAACGTCGGCTACACAAACCTTCTCATCATTAGCCTCGGCAATGGATGAAATACATAATCGTAATGCATCCACTTTATCATTTGAGGAATTATACCGTAATGCGTATAATTTGGTATTGCATAAACATGGCACATTGTTATATAACGGTGTGCAAGAACGATTATGTATGCATTTACGTGATAGTGGTGATAGTTTATTAATTGTTGCACGTGAATCTGAATCATCCCTAACTTCATCCTCAAGTGGTGGTTTAATGCGTGGCAGTAGTGCAGGAAGTTCGAATGATCAATATAAACTATTAATTGAAATTTCAAAGGTATGGAAGGAACATCGTATTACTATGGTAATGGTACGTGATATATTCATGTATATGGACCGGACGTATGTGCCACAGCATCGTAAACGACCCGTGTATGATTTGGGTTTATGGTTATTTAGGAGAGTTGTTTGGGAACGATTATTGATTGACACTAGTACTTCATCTGCTGGTGGTAATAATGGCAACAATGAAGAGGATAATACAGATGGAGATATGAAAATGGCAGCACCTTCTCATAACAACGGTAATACACCAACACTCGGATCAATAACATCCAAATTATTACTCCAAGTAATAAATTCCGACAGATTAAATCAATTAGAAGATGCACCACAACGTACCTCCCTCTTGAAAGATTTAATACATATGTTATTGGAGTTGGCACATTCGAATTGTGGTAATTTTAATGATACAGCGATCACCTTCAATGGAGGTACTGCGAGTGATGTGGGTGGAGAAGTGGTTAATCAAAATGGAATGAATGTTGCCAATATTCCAGTGTATGAACGTGACTTTGAGGAATGTTTCTTAGGTGAAACGCAGGAATTTTATAGATTGGAAAGTACAAGTCGGTTAAGTCATGCTGTTACTAGTGGTAGTGGTGGCTCAGCTGCCGCTGCCGCTGCTTCATCCAACAACATGGATTTAGACAACAATAAGAAACCAGCAGCACAATATTCAGCAATGGAATATGTCCACCGAGCACAACAACGCTTACAAGAAGAAAAGAATCGTGCCCAATTATTAGATTTACCAATACAAACCAAATCATCATTAATACGTATTGTTGAAACTGAATTAATTGAACGACATTCGAAAACTTTGGTTGATATGGAGGGGAGTGGTTTTGGTAGTATATTAAAGGTTGTTGCTAGTGCTCCCGCCGTGCGTGGTGGTGGTGGTGGTGGATTAGGTGGAGGAGAAAGAGGGAATGATAGTGATGTGGTAATTGATCGACAACGTATAGCCGACTTGGCATCGATGTATGATCTATTCTCAAGAGTACCATCGTCAGTGAATCATTTACGTGATGCATTGTCGGAACGTATCCGATTAGATGGACGAGCATTGGTACGTGATCAAGAGAATAATGTTGCACCACCCTCGGCATTTGTTAAGGGAGTATTAGATATGAGAGAACGATTTGCGGCGGTAGTGAATGATGCCATGAAGGGTGAGAAACGTGCACAGAAGAGAATGAAGGAGGCATTTGAAGATTTTTTAAATGCCGATGCACGTGCGGCCAATTGCTTAGCTGTTTATGTTGATGAATTGTTAAGGGTTGGATTACGAGGCGCTGATGAACGTAAAGTATCACGAGAGTTGGATCGAGTTATTGTTATCTTTCGATACCTTCATGATAAGGATGTATTTGAGGCATATTATAAGAATCATTTAGCCAAGCGATTGTTGGGGAGTAAGAGTGGTAGTGAAGAGGCTGAACGTGCCATGGTTAGCTTACTCAAGGCCGAGTGTGGATATCAATTCACTAGTAAGTTGGAGGGGATGTTTAATGATATGCGTATCTCGAAGGAAACTGCCGAGAAGTATCGTAGTCATAAGAAGGGATTGGTGAATAATTCAGTGGATGAACGTGATGCCGAGAATGGAGGCAAGGCCGTTGATGTGGAGGTTAGTGTGCTGTCCAATTCACATTGGCCTAGTCAGAATGTTCAGCCATGCGTCCTGCCGTTGGCTGTTCAAGCTGCCATGGATAGATTCCAAAAGTATTACCTCACGACGTATACGGGAAGGAAACTCTCATGGCAGACATCCACGGGATCCTGTGAAATGCGGCTAACTCTACCACCCGCCAAGGGATCGACCAAGCCACGTCGTCATGATTTGAGTATCTCAACATATCAAATGTGTATCCTCGTGCTGTTTAATACACATGATACCCTCACCTTGAAACAGATTAAGGAGGAGACACAAATCCCCGAGGATGAACTACGTCGTCATCTTGTTAGTTTGTGTACACCCAAGCACCGTATCTTACGCAAGGGATCGAAGGGTAAAGGTATTTCTGGAGATGATGATACATTCTCCTTCAATGCCGACTATACAAGCAAGATGACAAGAGTCAAGGTACCATTGGTTAGCATGAGAGATGCCAAGGGACCTGCCACTTCTGGTGACAAGGCTACTGCAGGTGGAGCTTCATCCCGTGCTGCTGGTCTAGTAGACGGATCGGCCAAAGTACCACTCTCTGTTGAAGAGGACCGACGTCATACATTGGAGGCTGCCATTGTTCGTATCATGAAGGCTCGTAAGATGTTGAATCATAATGATTTGGTTGCCGAGGTTACGAGGCAGTTGTCTGGACGGTTCGTTCCTCCGCCTCAATTTGTCAAGAAGAGGGTAGAAAGTTTGATTGAACGTGAGTACTTGGAAAGAGATGAGAATGATAGGAAGGTGTATCGTTATATGGCATAAGAGAGGTTCCCTTCTTTTGGCAGTTTAAAGATACACAAGGGGTGTAGTAGTATAAAATTAGACTTAGTTGTTTAAACGTTGGGGCTTACTCAACACAGTGTATTCACCACTGCCCCAACTTGCCGTCTTAGTTGGTCAAACAGAAGGTAGGTTTATCATCATCACATGAAGTTAAAGTTTTCATCTCTGCTTTGTGGACTAACGTCTTCCTCTTCCTTGAATTCTCTCCATTTCTCTCATAAGAAATTGGTGTAGCATAGAAGAGGAATGGTACGACCGGGAGAATACATCACCATTCTCCACACATGCCTGTCTTGTCATTTGACTTGACTGGTTGAGTTGTGCCAAAGCCCTTAGAGGTGGAGTGATCTTCCAACTGCGAGTAAAGTCATTCAGTTGTACAGATGGTACAATACCGGATTGGGAAGGCGGTGGAAGGTGGAAGGCACTACTCATACTACCTGTATTGCTGAGAAGACTTGATGCATGCACTTGTCGTTTCTTTAGAGGTCCATTCTGTTTCTTTGTAGCGGCGGTACCAAGAAGAAGCATAGCATTAGCAGCTTCTTGTTGATCAGTCACCTCGTTGATTGGAGTTGGGGTAACTCGAGGAGGAGAAGTTAGCGTTAGAGGTGGAAGGAACTTTGGTGGTTGATGTATAACCTCTGCCTTCTCCTTCTTGGTTAGTTTTGCCTTCTTATTGTCAGACTCCTTGCTGGTACCATCAGACTCATCGACTGATATACGATAGCGTTTCTTCTTGGTCTGCTTCTGATTGGTCAAACCCAACGCCTTGCACATATCATTATACTCCCTTATCTTTCGATGATACACTTCACGAATCTCCTGTGATAGCTCGTTGAACACGGCTTTAGCAACATCATCACAGTCCTTCCAACTACTATTCATCAGCTTGCTCAGTTCTACAAATCCAATAGGACAATTCATAGACTTACGATGAGCACGTGTCTTCAAATCTCGTGCCTGGAGATTCTTGAGTTCCAAACAAATATGATGACGACGAAGAGCATCAATCTCAGCTTGTGTGGATGCAACAGATGCCACGATGAGCGTGTAGTTATATTCCAATCCAGGAGGAGTCTTGATAAGACGGCGGACGGTGTCCTTGTCGACACTACCCTCAGCGTTGGATTTTAGTAACCGAATAATATGTTGCCTCTTATATCGATAGAAGAGGTTGAATGCAGATAATGGCCGTTTAGGCTTTTGTATATTGTTTGCTGTGGACAAGGCGGTGGTGGTAGTTGAGTTATTCATGGTTATAGGTGAGTAAGTTATGGCTGATCACAAAGGCAATATGGTATGAGTTTGGTTTACATGTATCAATTCTATCTCACAGTTGTAAAATTATTGTAAAATAAGTGTCTTCGACGCGACCTTCGATTGGTTTCTACAGAGTGTTAACCCGAATGTTGAGCTAAGACTGACGATGACTGTCGACAAAAAAGAGACAGAACGAATCAATCATACATTCTCCTTTAATGCCGACTATACCTACAAGCAAGATGACAAGAGTCAAGGTACCATTGGTGAGCATGAGAGATGCCAAGGGACCTGCCACCTCTGGTGACAAGGCTGTTGCCAGCGGAGCCTCATCTCGTACTGCTGGCTTGGTAGATGGATCAGCTAAGGTGCCACTCTCTGTTGAAGAGGACCGACGTCATACATTGGAGGCTGCCATTGTTCGTATCATGAAGGCCCGCAAGATGTTGAATCATATAATGATTTGGTTGCCGAGGTTACGAAACAATTGTCTGGACGTTTCGTTCCTCCGCCACAATTTGTCAAGAAGAGGGTAGAAAGTTTGATTGAACGTGAGTACTTGGAAAGAGATGAGAATGATAGGAAGGTGTATCGTTATATGGCATAATACAGAGGTTCTCTTCTTTTGGCTGTTTAAAGATACACAAGGGGTGTAGTAGTATAAAATTAGACTTAGTTGTTTAAACGTTGGGGCTTATATCAAAAGCTCAACACAGTGTATTCACCTCACCACTGTCCCAACTTGGCAATACTTTTAGTACCAGACTATGGTAAGTTCATCATCAGAAGAATATAGATGTTAAAGTTATCTTTCCCCTTACTTGTAGACTAACGTCTTCCGCTTCCTTTAATCCTTTCCATTTCCCTCAACATATATTGTTGCAGCAGAGAAGAGGAATTGTACGATCGTGCGAAGACATCACCATTCTGGGCACATGCCATTCTTGTCATTTGACTAGACTGGTTGAGTTGTGCCAAATTCATTGCTCGGAGGGGTGGTGGGAACTGGCCTGTGAAGTCATCTAGTTGTACAGTGACACCAGATTTGGAAGGTGGTGGGTGGTGGAAGGCACTTATACTTCTTGGACCTGTGTTAATGTTAAGAAGACTTGATGTGTATACTTGTCGTTTCTTAAGAGGTCCGTGTCCATTCTGTTTCTTTTTATTAGCGGCGGTACCGAGCATGAGCATAGCATTAGCTGCTTCTTGTTTATTAGCCACCTCGTTATTTGGAGTTGGGGTTACTCGAGGAGGAGAAGTTAGGGCTGTTAGTGGTGGAGGGAACTTTGGTTGATGTATAGGAGGAGGTTTTGCCTTCTTATTGTCAGGCTCCTTGCTGGTACCATCAGACTCATCAATTGATATAAGATTCTTGCGTTTCTTGGATACGTTCTTCATCTGCTTCTGCTTGGTAATACCCAATGCCTTACACATGTCGTTATACTCTTTTATCTTTCGATGATACACTTCACGAATCTCCTGTGATAGCTCGTTGAACACGGCTTTAGCAACATCATCACAATCCTTCCAACTACTATTCATGAGCTTGCTCAGTTCTACAAATCCGATTGGACAATTCATAGACTTACGATGAGCACGTGTCTTCAAATCTCGTGCCTGGAGATTCTTAAGTTCGATGCAAATATGGTGACGACGGAGAGCATCAATCTCAGCTTGCGTGGATGCAACAGATGCCACGATGAGCGTGTAGTTATATTCCAATCCAGGAGGAGTCTTGATAAGACGGCGTATTGTATCCTTGTCGACACTACCCTCAGCGTTGGATTTTAGTAACCGAATAATATGTTGCCTCTTATATCTGTAGAATAGATTGAATGCAGATAATGGCCGCTTAGGCTTTTCGATGTTTGCTACGGATAAAGCAGCGGTGGCAGCGGTTGGGTTGTTCATTATTGTTTGGTTCTAGTATTATATATATCAGGAGTAATGGCTGATCTGATTATACAATGGCAAACAAATTTATGGTTTGAGTTGGTTTATGCTTGAGTTCGCATGACTGTGATACAGTGCTTCGAATGATTTCGATTGGTTTCTAAAGATACCGTTAGGATGTAATGACCTTCGAATACAAAAAGACCATCCGAACCCCCTTATCATTTTAATGCGACCGTGGTGGCTAGAAAAGGAGAGAGACACTTCAAGCTGGATTTACCCCTTCAAGCGAAAGTGATGTAAATTGAGACACAATCAGGACTTGTTGAGTATTTGCATTTGCATGATATCATGCAGGATAAGTATCATGCACACACGAATCCTCCACACATTGCCAAAAGATGATACATGTACCTGTTGAATATCTTTGGACTCTGCCAGTTTATGCGCCGTGGGGATACATTTATAGTTCGAGTATCTTTACCATACCAATTGATTCAATATTCACACCTGATGACCCATACGCACTGCAGAATTCACATGCAGTGTGGGCAATGAGCTGTACCGTGCTGATAGGTGGACTAACAATGTTCTTCTGCAGCGGAATATATAAGAAATATCCAAAGAAGACTGCCTTATATGGTGGCATCTGTTGGACAGTAGGAATGATTCTGAATGGTGTTGCTTTACAGATCGGTAGTAACCCATCATATCGTTCTATTGCTATTGCAATATATTACGGTGTTCACATCATATTACTTGGACCATTCGTGGGTCCCAGGCATGTATCTGTTTAATACGAAAGAAGACTGTTGTAAGCAAGCTTTAGATAGTGATGATTGCGACTATGTTGCTATTTGTGCAACTGATCCGCCGACGGGACGGCCTACTACAACACGGCCGTCATTAGAACCATCTTCTAGTCAGGTATGTGTGTGTGATGATAAAACTTGTATGTCTTTTTTTTTTCAAGTTTCTAACACTAACACTGATCTTCCTCTTCATGCAATAGGTACCATCCACCCTACCTCCGTCATCTTCACCTACTCAGACCTACTATGTAGCTCACCACACAGGGGAGTGTGTACTAGATTCTCAATCACCGAAGCCATACTACATTACAGAGACATTTACAGATTATTATTCATGCTGCGAGACATCACATGCAAAAGAGGCATGTATAGCTTCAGGTCCATTGATAACAAATTCACCAACAAGTGTTTGGCCTACCATTTCTCCACGTCCAACGACGCTTTCTCCGACACCTGCATCTGCCTATTATGTTGATCACTTTACAGGCATATGCATCGATACCACAGGAGGAAAGCCGCCTCATTATATAACTGAGACTTGGCAAGATTATTGGACTTGCTGTGATAATTCATTCAAAAGAGATGTATCACAACGTCTTCGTCTACCGTCTATGGCTCGAACTTCTGATGATAGACTAAAGAGAAGTAAGTGATTGGGTTTACTACTTTGTTGTTTGGGTGGATTTTAAAAAATCCTGTTTGGTTTTTATATTGAAGTCAACCTTGACTTTATTAACTCCGCAGTTCTTGGTGTTTATTCATCATCGCCAAGCTCCCTGAGACTGCCTTGGTAGAAGCCGTCTTTTCCCTTTGCAATGTAATCTTCCAAGTCGGGATGATAGTATGCACGTGCCTCGTGTGGATGGTCACTGATAATGTAACGATTGTGCGAACCTTTGATAATACCTTCATGCTTCCTAAAGTTGGCTTTCTTAAATGCATTGTCTAAAGCAGCGACGGCAGCACTGTTATCGTTTCTACCTTCATCAAGATACGATTGATATGATTTAATATCGAGTTCTGTGACTAGCCTCAGCGAATTGCTATCCGTTTGGCCTGGTACAGAAGCAGGAACGAGGAGATAGGGTGGTACGACCTTGATCGGAAACTTGCTTGGGTCAAGACGGACGACTTTGTACAAAATGGTTCCATCGTTTTCATCGGCATTTGCACGGTGTTGGTTTACTACTGGATTGTCTCCATTTTCACCCTTCTTCCTCTCATGTTCAGATTTATTAGTAACCATGGGCATATATACTGGCTTACCATCTGTGTGAATGTATGATAGATGAAAGAGTGGATAATAAAGAGTATGAGAATGTCGATCATGATTCTGTTAAATGTAAAGGAATGTAGCAATGCATACTTACCTGCATCTGTTGTATCATTAGCCCACAGCCTCAAATTTTCTCTCCTACTAGCAACTGAACCCAAAGATTCACCGGTGAGGCGATATCCTTTTCTGGGATCTCTTCCGACACTATTAGCATGACCACAATCCATACAATCCCTTTTGTTCATATCAGGTAGAAATTGTTTGCACTCATCTTTATCAAAGTCCGATGCATGGAGTTTACGGGTAACTTTCACTGTAACTGCACCAGTTGATAGTACTGCATCCAACTCGTCTGTGTACTCAAATATCTTGTTGCTTTGGTTCTTGTAGTTCTTGTTGTACCCATGCTCCGTTCCTCCCTTCTTCTTACCTCCCTTCTTCTTTTTCTTCTTCTTCTTATCGTCAACTGCTGCAATAGCAGCCTCCTGTTGAAATTATATATTAGAAAAGGATATTGATAAAAGGATAATCATATGGGTTAGATGATTCATGCACAGTGGACATGACTTAAGCACAGAGGCGACTACGTATCGAGTAATACAACTTACATCGTCAAAGTCGGCGGCGGATGCAACACTCTCATTACTCTTGTCGGCGACCTTCCTCTTACTACGTCGTTCGGGAACTTTACGTGCTTCTGCTTTAGCTTGTCTTAACAATACTGCTGCAGTAGTTGTAATGGGAATTCCTGAGCTTGCATCAGCTTGGAATTTATCTTTCATCTTGTTCGTTAATTCCTCCTTCAATGCATCAATATCTGTACCTTCCTGATCATTCTTCCTGGCAAATGCTGACACCACTTCTGGTAGGTTCAATATCATTGCAATATTTGCATCGATATCATTCGACTGTGTATGATATTGAATGGATGCGGAGTATAGAATGTTAGTATGGTAATATAATCGTCAACATGCAACAACTGAATAATAATAATAAAATAAATGACGATTATTATATTCACTTACCGCCTCACCAATGCTGAGTTCATTACTGGTGTTGTTTGATGTACTCATGTTGATTGTTTGTATGTTCGTATTGTAATTGATTGTGTTGTCCTACACTGATAGAGTAGCACTGACAGTTGCTATTTGTGTTGTTGTTATTGTTGTATTGTGAGAGGAAAAAAATTGTGCGGGCCGATCTATCGCTAAAAAGCGGCTAGCCCTATGTTGGCTATGAATCTAACTGAACACAATTGAAATCATCAGGGGAGAATGTGGAGTGAGTATTACCACAAGAAGATATCACAGGCATATGAGAAGAACAGTCATTCGATTGCGGAGGAAAATACGTACCATAAGCTAGAAAGTGCTGAAGACTATGTTACCTGATATGATGATCTATGATATGTTATATCTATATCAGTCTGCTCTTCAGAAAGTTAGCAATGTCCTCATCCTTATTATTTCCAATATTCACCTGTTCTCCAGTGGTGAAGTTTTCGTTCTTTAGCTCTCTCTTCTTCGCCTTTTCTCGTTGGGACTTTTGTTCTTTAGCTCGTCGCGTGGTTCTGATCGGTAGAGCTTTATCCCAACTATCCTCATCAAAGAAAGATCCAACTTTTCTGACAACCTCTTCTTCCTCCAATCATCCTCGTCCAAGCGAAGTAAGGTGTCATGAATGTAGTTATATGTTTCCTTGTCATTCGACTTTGATGGGTAGAAGATTGGCTTGTTGTCAACTTCCTCGAAGTTCTCATATTTGCGCTTACCGTCCTCATCCTTGGCGAGCTTTTCGATGCCTGGCAAATGACGATAGAAGCTCTCATAACTTGCGACATCTTGTCGGGTCTTCATTGACAGAATAGCCTCGTCATATCGAGACATTGTTCCAATGAATAGTGCCTTGGGGTCTGTTACAATTGCTTCAAAGAATGTAGTAAGTGATGGAGGAGAATCAAGACTACGCTCTTGACATGACTTGGTAAGGATCTGACGGAAGCAACTAACGGCTGTGCCTGTTAAGTATGCTCTTGATGACATCTTCTCCAATTGAAACAAGGGTCTTCCACGATAATGGGATACATACCATCCAAATCCTGGAATGAGAGCCATGTGTCCAGTACCAACATTATCCAATACAACTGACTGGTTATCATATACAGTTCCACAATTAAATAAATACCCAAACACTTGGTCTAGAGCAGTACCACCAATGTTGAGGAGGAGAACAGGAATGCCTTCACTTGTGAATAATGCAATAATTTGCTCAAGACGCCAAGCCATGTGCATAGCTTCCTCAGCAGTCAAAGGGAGACAACTCTGGATGGTTAGATCACCAACGGAACGTTCAGAAAAACGACACCGTCTTCGACGTCGGCCATCTTCCAAGTACAAATCCAACTCCGGTAACCAAGACGACTTGTAATCAATTCCAGATCTACCAATAGCAGCGTTTACTGCATTATTGATAGATATCAGTCCTTGGATTGACTTATTACCAAGCAAGTTAAAACCTTCTTCACACGCTAATCCTTCTTCTATACTAACACCTCCACGCTGACCATTAGGTGTGGGGCATTTACCCGTCGCAATTTTTGCATGAGTTGTTTCTGCAGTAACAGTAGAAAAGGTTGTGTTTGCGTAGGAGTTCTGTGTTTTATCCTCTTCGGCATGATCAGAACTACTAAGCAATGTATAAAGTTGCCCAAGTTTGTAGGACCACCGTCCGGCATCAAAGCTTGGGTTGACTACACTCTCATCACAAGTAGAAGATCCAGTGGACATTTCATCGCCACTATCACTGTCGTCTTGGTAGGGCTTTGTATCCATTAGTTCTTTTAATGATCCTCTTGCTGCCCAAGTCTTGAATGGTAGATTGGGTAGTAACGACGAACGATCTTCAGCCTTGGCCTTGGAACACTTGCTCATGATAGCCTCCCTATCTACTTGAGAGAGGAACTGTATTGGAAGTTCGTGTTGCTTGGGTAGCTTACCGGCATGATCAAGACACTTGGATTGCCCATTATCAAAGACATAACATGCATTTAGATTACATTCTCTTTCGGAGCATGTCGGTGCATCCTTCTTAGACAAGGCGTCAGCTGTAAGGATACGAGTTATCCTAGGTTTCTTAGACTTAGTAGCCTTTCTCTTTTTGCCTACCTCCGACTCCTCCTCCTAATAATAACACACAACATAAGTTAATAAAAAGATGAGTATATAATATAATATGATAGGATAGAAACAATACAAAACACTTACTTCTTCTGACGAGTCCCCATAATTTTCACCTTCATCGCCTCCTGCTCGGGCAGACATATGTGAATGTGAATCATCATCATTTGTCATGACATTAGCATCCTTCAGAGAACAACATTTGCAACCTGTTGTAATTGCACTAATTAAACTCTGTATTAAACTGTGCGGATTACCGACGAGGGTAGGTGGATTATTGATACTATCATCAGCCCCATCATTCTCTTCTTCACTGTCATCATCGACACTATCACCCGAACTAGTAATACTGATCTCACACTGTACAAAATCAACACTATCGGATTCAGACATCATAATAGATTGATAGAAAGGTGATATTCAATAAATAGCTTAGTAGAATTTACTTGATAGATGTGTGGAAAGACCGCAATCACGAAAGATATATCTTCAACTCGATGCCCAAGGGCGTGATATGTCCTGTACAACCAAAATCCGTTCGACTGCTTAAAATGGCCGTTCAGTACGATATTTCCTAACCCAATAAAATAGATAACTCTTGCTCACATTGCAATGATGACCACAAACATCAATAATCATACCGTCTTTATGCTACTACTACACCAACAATAGCACTGATTGGGATTGGACCAAAGCGACGACTATCTAAACTCTTGGGTTTATTATCTCCAACAACGAAAACACACCCCTTTGGGGTAACTTCATATCCTGGTTTATATCTCTCACCAGCTACTGCTTTAATGCGCTTGATGATGTATTTGGTATTCTTCCATCGTTTATATTCTTTACGTCCTTTGAGCCATCGTGGATCAAATCTAATGACAACAACAAGGTTTCTAACGAATGCTTTATCAAACATTAGTCGCAATAGAAAATAAATACCACGCTCTACTGGATATCTATCACCATCCTTGAATTGATTCAGCATTGATTCTTCTCGGATAACAACATCTTTATTCTTTCCAAACAATGAGATGAGGTTATGGGCTAATACAGAGTCGTCCTTCATATTAGTTAGCAAGAGATAGTAACAATGATCTATTAATAAAACATTTAAGTACCTAGCCATAACTTTTTCACACACTGGAGGAGTCTCTTTTATAGAAAGGAAAAGCCACACGGCTTCCGGATGATCAATGTAATCGGTTACTTTTCATTAACCAAGTGGTGCCCGAAGTACCACCCAAAGATAGTTGGGCTCGGGTCAGGATGTATTGGTGTTATAATTGCAATATGGTGTCAAATTATTATTTGGACCGCGACACCTTTCATAGTGAGAGATATCCTCCACTACTGGTTCTATACAATTGGCTGGATATTATGCACAACATTAATATTCACTGCTAAGTACTACAATCTACCCGAATCAGATGGAGAAAAAGAAGATGATCCGGCTACTGTAACATATTGTTTGCAATACAGAGATCTCTTATGTGGCGTGGGATCACGAACACTATATCCTCACTTCTTCATATATCTCGTAACACTGACACCTGGCTTCGGCCTCAAACTAATGTCGAGTCCAATCTTTTTCTTTCTATACGGAGCTGGACCGTGGGCTGGAAGTGCATTAACTGCTGTCTACATTTTGTTCTATGGGATGGGCAGATTGTTAGCCCCAACGCTGATAGCTAAGACATTCAGGGCTGGTAGATTGACATATTTTATATTCAGTCTATTCAGTGCAATATTGCTGTTTCTCGGGCCTATTACAGTAATGAGTTTACCGAATGGAGGTGCCGAGTCACTTGTATTTTGTTCACAGGTTGTGGTGCAAGGTTTCTTTATGGGATCGTTTAAGGGACTTCAAACGATATGGCTAGAATACTTATGGATATCCAAGTCGACGCCTTGTGCACATGTAGATGATGATAATGACTGTGATGGTGATGATGAGATCAAATGCTTGCAGGTGGTCTCAGTTGTAAAGAATGAAAAGGAGTATCGTTACGATTCTTATCCTGCAATGTATTATGCGGCATCTATGACTAATTGCGGTCTGTGTCTTGCAGGCGTCATTGGTCCGATTACAGCTTATGTATCCTTTGCTGGAGATCCTGCCAATGATGTTACAACAGCTTCAGTTAACTTTGACTTTCAGGAAGCTCTTGGGTGGAAATTGTGGTTCTATCTTGCTGGTGCACTTCAAGCATTTGCTATGATGATTGTTATGCCATACTGTCCTCTTGTAAAACCATTGGAGACACCTCCTATTGATAAGATTCGCAAGCGAGTATGAATGAGTTATATAACATATTTTTTTTGTTAGGTAGGGTATCCTTTAACTTATCATCATATGAATATACAGAATGATATATTACCGTATCAATCAGCCATAGAAAAGGTACTTTCAGAGGTCACTAACTTGATATCAGACCATGATACAATCTTCGTTAAGTGTTACGACATCTTAAGAAGAAGAAACAACAAATATTTGTCTTTCCTTCTATTCATTGCAATTTGAACTAAACAAACATCTAACTGTTTCTACGACTTCATTACATACACTATCTCTTCTCCTCTACACTTCTGTCGTTTATGGACTCTCCTCTTCTTCATTGGCAGAAGATGACACTGAGAACTCATATGATGGTGATGAATATGATCTCATAATCTGTACTCCATTCATACTACTGGATACATGTACAACATTACCATCAATCAATAAACATCCACTATTGGTAATATACTCTGCCGCTGCACATGTATACTTACATGCCTCACCTAATTGTGTCATTTCATATTCCTTCGTGCCACAATTCTTATCCTTACGATCAGTTGGTCCATCTTTCTCGTTGTGTAGCCATTCACAAGTTTTAAAATTGTCAAGATGATTCTTGTATCCATATGGATTTGACCCGTCCTGACATTCACTACTGATACTAGCTGTATCACTCATTACTGCCATGTTGGACAAACCTTCCTCAACTAGTACGGGAGGTGCCGGTTGTACTTCCTCCTCAACTACTTCTTCTTCGACTTGATCACAGCCATTATATAGATAACAAGTCTGTCTACAAACATCACCCAAATCAGTAGTTTCATATATAATCAATCCACCATTAACAGTATCGGCTACCTCCCGTCCACCACAATTCTTATCCTTACGATCAGTTAAGCCTGGTTTGATATTCAACCATTCACATGTTTTGAGTACATCATTATGATTGAGGTATTCACCAGTGGCATCTGGCTCGGCACACCATGCTCGTTTGGCTGCTTCTACATCAACTGTTGGGGTTGATGATGGAGAATTAGATGGACTGGATGTAGTGGGAGCATTACTTGGTGCTGATGTGATTGGACTACGAGTTGGGTGGATCGTGCCATCATTAGCTTTGCCATGTATACCATGATATCCTGCAATTGGTGATGGTGTGATAGGGTTCAATGTTGGCTCTTCGGTAGTTGGTGTCAAAGTTGGTGAATCAGATGGAGAAGGTGTCGGTGCGGGTGTTTCTTCCCATGTTGGACTAAAGGTAGGAAAGTCTTTGACAGGTGGTGCCAGCTGTATACCGTCCATTCCATTGGCTTGACTTGCTCCACTGCCACCACCGTTTGGCAATGGTATATTAGCCTGATTAGCCTTCTTAAGTTGACCAATGGTAACACCAAAGATGGTACATACTACTACCATCCATAAGACACCTAATCCCATCTTTTGTGGTGGTGTTAATTTCGATAAGAACCCTCGTTTCTTGTTGATACCATTGGGATTGAACTGTGAGTTATCATGTGGATTGAGGTATTGTGGCGGAGCATATCCTGAATTCTTATCGGAAGCAGCAAAGACTTGAAAGACACTGCTTAGGAATGTATTGGCAGATCCACTTTGAGGCTGCTGTCCTCCCGGTGAGACTACACCAGGTGATCCAACACCAGTAGGTGACGAGAGATTGACATTACTAAATGAATAATCATCAATAACACCCGCGGCGCCTGGTGTTGTCGTTGCTTGATTTACCATGTGATTACCAGGTGTACGTGGATTACTCCCAGGTGTACGTGGGTTCATGATAGACTGATGTCCTCCTTGTTCCACATCCGAAGGAGGAGGACCATACAATTCATTTCTAGTAGCGGCATTCAATCCATAATATTGATCCATTGCAGCTCCTGAAAGTGGTGTGAGAGAAGTTGAAGATGAGATGTGAGAGTTGAATCGACATTACAAGGTCACACAGAAGTATACGAACAAATGAGACAGAACAACCCTTATCATCCTCCTCATCAATAATTTCCTCAGTCCAATACCCTCTCGAGTTACTCCTAGAATTCAATGTTGTAGGCTTCTTCTTCTTGAGAGGTGGCCCAATGTATCGTCCACCGCCGTCAATTGTGTCTCCATCGAATGGATTAGACCCACCGATGCCGGCACCTACTATATCTTCTTCTTCTTCGCTATCATTATTGGAAGTGTGAGGGCCGAATGCTTCAGTGGAATGATGTGTTCGTGGCCTATTGTTCATATGATGTGCATTATTAAGGGTATCTTGCTGTTGGGTAAGATTAAGTTGGGACATATTAACTGATGCCCCATCACTACTGTTTGGTTGTATTACCTTATGTCCTCGACTATTACCGGGTGTGTGTGGTGCATTAGGAGTACGAGGCGCCACTGCAGAATGACGAGGAGGCAATGCAGTAGCTTTGGGTTTGCTAATAATGAACTCTTCTGGTTCTAATCCCACCTTATTACTCGACTTGTATCTCTGACTATTACCTCGACGAGTACTACTAGATGATCCTTTACCGCCACGAGGACGGGGTGAGAATAACTGTTTCGACTTATTTGACCGCGGTGTATATTGGTTTGTTGTGGAGGATGTTGTCAAAGATACTTCTATACCTTCTTCTTCGGCATCATTATTTGCAGGACGAGAAGAGACTTTGGCAGCAGATGGATTACGACGCACTATTGGTGGCTTAGCATTATTATTATTATTCTTTTTAGCAGCCGACGTAGGTGCTCCATCTTTATTATCCTCATCGGGTGTACGAGGACAATCGACATCGAACATTTCACTCATGATACTTTTTTTATTATTTGCAATTTTATATTATATACTTTATATACAAATATTCTCCACCGCCACGATAAAGCTAGGTAAATATAATGTATCGTGGTATGTATGAACTTGGCAATGATAGATTGGACATTGCTTTGTGCTTTGTACTAGCCGTTCAGACGAGACTAATAATTGCAAGCAAACGCAGACTCCTGTTCAAATTTTTATTTACCCGTTTAGACGCACTATTCGTGGTATCCTTATAGTAGGGCCGGGCCGGCCGGCGACGAAAGAGTGATGGAAGTGAATGCCTTTGCTATTTGGTGAGGTTGGATTGGTCTTGTGTTCTCACTGTAGTGAGGTCATTACTTCTAAAGCTAGAGAATTGGGTAGTATTAGTGAGCCTATGTCGCTTACTGACTAGAGTATGACAGAGTCCCATGGACAGAGATATTATCTAAACTTATTTTAATTAAAGTTCTTGTCGGCCGCTTTTCGTGTTGGTTGTTGATATTATGGAATATGATCAATAATATTTGTATTCGTCATGGGCAGCTGCAGCTTCATCCCTCTGACTACTCTTAATCTCACCCAAGTACGCTTGATACGATCGTAAGGCTTGTGTGTACTCTTCTTTCGTTGATCCTCCAATTGAATGGAGTTTTTGAATTGTTTCCAAAGAGTCGGCGTATCCATCCCGTAGTGCTATCATCCAGTGCTTTTTTGCACGTTCTATGTTCCCTACGCCATCTCCTCCATACACCCAAGATTATTCCTTGCTATTACTTGCCCTTTCATAGCTGCTTGCTCGTAGTAATGTTTTGCCTTCTTTTTATCCACTTCTACACCTCTTCCGATATGATATGTGGTGGCAATATTGTTATAAGCTGGAGCGTATCCTAGTTCTCCTGCCTTATGCCATAGTTTTAATGCCTTGGTATAATTTTGATTAAACCCCATAACCCCATGAGCATAATAACCTCCCAAGGTGTAGATTGCCATTGCATCACCAAGCTCTACTCTTTTCTTTATCCTCTCAACAACCTCCTCATCTGATAGAGGTACTGGAATTCTACAAAATGCACACAATTCCTCAGTAACTTTATTGCCTTTGTTATCATAAACAGGTGCATGACTACATCCACTGCATATCTGCTTTCCACAACATGATTTGTATTTACTTCCTGTTGGTAAAGAAGGCATTCGTAAGAAACAGATTGGGCAATCTTCATGTAGTAATGGTGGCTGTTTAAATAGTGCCTCATCATGTAACTCAGCTACACGTCTATCACACTTTTTCTTATGCTTTGATCGATGTTTCTTTTTACATACGGCATTGCAATACTTAACCATCTTACATTTGTTGCATGTGTTCATATCACTAGTATTACCCTCCTTGCCACAGTTAGCACATACATCCAACAACGCCTCATTATCTTTATTATCATCGGTAGCACTCATATTATGTAACATATTATTCACCTCACATACACCATCATTACTTGACTTTGATTTTGATGCACCGTCATTGCAAATTTTGTTGGATGTGATCATCTTTATTGTTTTTTAGTATCTATACTGCCGCCAGACTCTTATAATCTTATAACCTGCGCCAGACTGCTATAGTTGAAAAGAGCTGTTAAAAATCTAAATCTTATTGTTATGATAATCATATAAGTACATGCTAATATGATTGGGAGTCTTCAATAAATGGGAAAAGCTTATTTTGTGGGGGGGGGGGGATGTTGTTTGAGGATTGTCAGAATAGACGTAGATCGAGAGCGGAAGATCAAGAGGACTTCACTAGCCAACAAACCAGTAGGCTGACAAACAATACTTCATAGCCAAACAATTAGATTTATATTAGCAATATCACATGTCTATCTTAACTGATACGTCGATGATCTTCCCTTTCTGTTATCAGAAGTAGAAGATGAAAATGGTTCAAGTTCGCTATCTTCTGTTAGTAGAGACGAAGTGCTTTTCCTTGTCCTTGAAGAACTACCCTTGGCAGATGCCGATGGTGGTTTCTTTAGTGATATCACTGACGGTGGATGTAATGTTGGGATACATACGGTACCCTTTAGCGCCATTTCCGAGTCTAAAATAAGTATGTGATTAGAAAGAGACACATGATATTTCACACATTGAAATAGGAAATAGGATTTACATATCACTTACGGAGCAGACCGGCAATGAATTGGCACATTCTAGGTGGATAGGCACTACACTTGTCTTTAAGGTCTTGTACCTGAACTGTGTGTCTTCCCTCCAGTCCTTTGGATAAGCAGATTGAGTCGCTCTTGCACTTGTACCTATCACCACCAAAGGAAGAGATGAGAAGGCTTGAATTAGTCCACAGGTTTGTGTGTTTCTCGGGCCACTTATCTGTTTCTGTACTCCAACGACAGTATGATATTGTAACTTCTGTCAAACCCAACACGGTAGAGAACAGAGTAGATACCGGATGATGCTTGAGATAACCCTCGGGATTCTCGATGACCATGATTAAATGTTTGTTGGATGTCTTGTAATAGGATAGAATGTTGACGAGTGATTCAATATCTCGTCTAGCTTGACATGCATCCTTCTCGTAAGCTCTGTTTATGAAGCCGTCAATGAAATGCTTGTTTCTGTAACTGCCACTACCAGCTCTACTCCAAGTTCTACATTCTGGAAGATGCGCGTTTAGCGGTTTATGAAGATGAAAAGGAGGAGATAGTAACATTTGTTAGGAACATATATGATTTGCAAGGGCAATCAAAGATAAACTAAGTCAAATATGGCAGTCAACTCGTCGAGACTTTATATCGAACACAAGCATTCACACGATAAGACAATACAAACGCGGACTTACCTGGACCTGCCCAAATGACAGAGAAGCGTTTGTCTAGGTACGGAGGCAAAGTGTGTTGATTAACTATCATCTCTTCAAGTTGATCAAGACTGAGTTGACTAGTAGCCTGTCGATTCTTCAGATCATTATCAAGTGTGGTGGTTGTAAAGCCAACGGCTGAAAGTGCACTGCTAAGGTGTTCTGATCCAGCACATAACTCTAATGAATCCATTTGTGAACCTTCAATTCTATCACTAAACTGGTAACTTGTACATTTAATATGTTTCTCTGTCTGTGTGTAATTGTCATACTTTTGTTCGAGATCCTTCATTCTCTTATTGTATTCCTTTTCTTCATTCTCAACCAAATGTGGGAAGAACATTGGTCTATAGAAGTAACTTAAATGTGAGAAATGTACGTGATGAAAAGAAAAGATTGCAACACATACATATCATATATCTCACCCTCCTCTTTCAGCCTTTGGTCGTTTAATGTCATCTTTCAGTTGAACTATCCCCCTCCTGATATCGTCTTCCCCGGGTGTCAACAGACCATATTTCACAGGGTCCTCAATCTTTTCAGTATAAGGTTTATCCCATCCCTTTTCAATTGCCAGTTCAACCGAGAAGATGTGCTTCTCTGATATCAAACTGAATGCTTTAAAGCCTTTAGCCTTGGACCATCCTTGCTCATACCTGAGTGATTTGAATGTGATATGTTGTATCAGAAGAGAGATATCTTGGAACAAGCAGAACTGACATACAACACTATCTTCTTACCAATACACCAAGTACGGCATCTGACCAGCCTTTAGATACTGCTGATACCTGTTCACCCATTGTTTAACAATCTCACAATCCCCAGTTACATCAAAGGGAGATAGGATTAGTACTGGTCTATGTATACCCCCGCCTCCATAAAGAGCAAAGCAGCAGTCGTGAAATCTATCCACCATGCCTTGTGGTAAAGAGGCAAGTATATCCTCACGTGTTGCATTCAGTGTAGTGGTAATATAGTGTGGTGCCGCCGCCGCCGCCGCCGCTGTATTGCATCCAGTTGATATTTGCCCTGTTGCTCTGGTAGTGGATGTGGCTGTTCTTTTCGATGGCGGTTTCCTATCCATTCGAGAGCGCTTCTTGGATATCACACTATCAGAACTGACAGAAGACTTCTTTAGCTTCTTCTTATTCTTAATCAGAGGCACCTTTGGTTGGGCATCAAATTGAGTACTCTGTTTCCTCCTTCGTTTTTGCTCAGCTATCACTCTAAATTGAACAGTTTCAATAAATCCTTCTTTCTTCCATTCAACCTCACATGTTTTATTAACAAAGGAACAAGAGTAGAATGTAATCCTGTCTTGATTTGGAAGGTGTGGTGTCCATTCGTTATCTCTTTGCCATAATAGTTCGTATTCCTCGTTGGTTAGTCCTTGAAATGCCTCGGGTGGCGTGATTGGTTTTCTATCACCAACCGCACATCTGGTACCATAGTCCTTAAGTCTTCCTACAGAACTGTCGTTCGATGTTGTGCTATTATTAGTCGATGTAACACCACTTTTCAAACTACGGAGTTGTTCTCTGCATTTATTCATGATATCTTCATCATCTTCATCTTTATATGGTGCATTATCAGAAGAATATGTGCCATTATTAGTAGCTTCATTGTCTGAAAATGATGATCTATCATCTTCATCATCTGAAAGCGATTTAGACATTTCAATGACCTATGTTATCATCTATCATCTGACATCATCGTAACTCCGCAGTCACTGTAATAACTATAGATAGTTAAGCGCTCTAATATGATACTATTTCATATCAATGAAGGTTTGTTGATTGCAGCAATCAATAGAGATCTATCAGAGGCTTGCCGAGCCAGCCAAAAAAAAATTGATGTGAAGGACCAGTTGAGGTCTGCCGAAGATACCGGTATTTTTAAGATAGATAGGTACTTATTCTATTTTTTATTTCTTACTTACCTTGCTCAATTTAAAAGACATTTTTAGGATACCTTTCCACTCAAAAAAAAGCTCACACTCCAGCATCCTTTTTATGAGAGTTTATACAGTGGCCCTCATACAAAAAAATGTCGAATGATCGGCCATTGCAATAAAACTACATGGAATAACGGCCTAAAATTGTACAAGGCTCCTCTACTACATATTTGTAGTTCACATGCCGAACGGCTAGGTGTAGATACACTTTTGAAAAATGGCCATATTTTACTATGCACTTCTACTTAGTGAATCAATTTATACTGAATAACTTTTTACCTATTGACCAACACCGCCTGATAGTACCATATTCGGAATCAGCGTGCAAAACTGCATCGGATAGGATGTCTCCGCATCTATAATTCGACGATTGGAAGACCTTCATTTTTCAGATTTGTTAGTGTATGATGTTAGTCACACTGTAGTACTTCGGTTATGTACAAGCTCAAAGTAGTTTAGCATGTAAAGATGAGTTTTGAGTTTTGAAAATTTTAACGTGATTTTTGTTTGAGTTTTTTCTGTTTTTATATGAAACATTCTTGACGGCTGCTTCTCTTTTGTCGGTGTGTTGATAGACTATGATCAATAATATTTGTATTCTTCATGGGCCGCGGCAGCTTCATCCCTTTGACTGCTCTTAATCTCACCAAAGTATTCTTGATATGATCGTAAAGCTTGTGTATATTCTTCTTTCGTTGCTCCTCCAATTGAATGGAGTTTTTGAATTGCTTCCAAAGAGATGGCGTATCCATCCCGTAGTGCTATCATCCAGTGCTTTTTTGCACGTTCTAGATTGCCTGCCTCCTCTTCCATACATCCAAGATTATTCCTTGCCATTGCATCTCCTTGCATGGCTGCCACTTCATAGAAATGTTTCGCCTTCTTATCATCAATTCTCACACCCCTACCAAATTTGTATGATTGACCAATACTACAATATGCTGCGGCATGACAGAGTTCTCCTGCTTTATAATACAATTCTATTGCCTTGCTATGATCTTGTGGCAAACCCCTTATTCCATTAGCATAGTAAAACCCCATACAGCTGAATGCCTCTGCATCACCAGCCTCCATTCTTTTATTCAACCTTTGTATTACGTCCTCATCAGAATCAGGTATGGGAGTTCTACAAAAAGGACACAGACCAACACCACCATCTCTAATTCTAACCGCATGAATGCATCCACTGCATATAACTTTTCCACAGCAAGACTTGTATTTACTTCCTGAATCAAGTGTTGGCATTCTTTGGAAACAAATTGGACAATCTTTATAATGTGGTGGTGGCTGTTTGAACAATGCCTCATCATGTAATTCGGCAACACGCCTATCACACTTCTTCTTATGCTTTGATCGATGTTTCTTTTTACATGTGGCATTGCAATACTTCACCATCTTACATCTGTTGCATATGTTCATCTCACTACTACATCCCTTGCCACAATTGGCACATATATCCAACAATACCTCATTCTTATTAACATCATCGGTTGTACTCATATTTTGAGTACCTACTACCTCACATACACCAACATCATTTGATTTTGATGCACTGTCATTGCAAATTTTATCTGACGTGCTCATCATTATTGTTTTCTATGTCTATGTACTACCACCGAACTAAAGGGCATTAAAACTCAATCCAATTCTTATGATATAAATACCAATGATATATTATATAATACCAAACAATCTACATATAACAATAATTGGCCAAGAGTATTCCTATGCACAGCTAGCATTAGAGGGCCGGGGTAGGTATCCATTTTGGTATCCTCCGCCCTTCTCCCCCGGCGGCCCTGAGATCGATCATTGATTATGTGCTTTTAGTCATTAGTTGTGCCTCCAGTTCAATAATTCCGCGCTTATTTCACCATTAGATATATCGTTACATTAATCCTTTTGATCATTGTTCACTGTGAGCCGAGATATATATTAAAAAAAACACTGCAATCAGATTGCAACTAGCTTTCAACAAAAATTGGATTGACATCCTACAATCATTTATTACTCTTGTTTGCTACATCTCTGACAAAGATATATATCAGCGACAACAAGCTGCAGTAGTTTTGGTATTGTAAAATATATATTAAAGATAAAACTTGCATTAGTGTAACCACCACAAAGCAACACGATGACAACAACACAGCAAAGATATACAAACTTCAAGCTCTATGGATATGGATTATCATCAAGTACATGGAGGGTACGAATAGCTCTATCAGCTAAAGAAGTACCATATGAAGCATTAAGCGTCGACTCACTAGAGATAAATCGTATTGGTCCAATATTAGAGTTTGTAGATACAGAGCAGCAAAACAAAGTAGTTCAAATTACACAATCACTTGCAATTATTGAGTTTTTAGAATTTGCATTTCCAAATCAAGGTGGACAGTTATTACCTTTGGATCCAGTGATACGTGCCAAGGTTAAAGAAGTAGTTGAAGTGATTGATTTGAAGAAACAACCCTTGCAAAACTACGCTGTTGTGGATATCATTGATACCGAGACTGGAGAGGTAGAGAAAAAGACATTATCAACCAAGTCTATTGAAAATGGTATATGTATTACACTTGAATCAATGCTAGCACCTTACCATTCTTCATCAGGTGACAATACAACAAGTAGTAGTGGATCATTTGCACTCGGTACAGATAGTCCAACCCTTGCTGATATTTGCATCATGCCACAATTTTACAATGCTATTCAATTACACGGAGTAGATGACAGTGCCTATCCGACATTATTGAAGATTGTATCAGAATGTAGTTGGCATCCATGGTTTTTAGAGGTAATGAAGAGCTCATATGAGAGGGCAATGAAGTGATCTTGAGAGTTTGTTAATTGGTGTAGGGAGCAAGTTAAAGGTCGTTGGGGAAATATATACAATGAATCATGAGTGTACAAGACAGCTTTTGGTCAATCATGGGTGTATCAGGCATATACCTACAAGTAGATAATATTACTCATGGAATCATGCAAGTCGATATTGATTCACTGCTGTCATCATCTACATGTGTATCAATGACTACTAAATGGATACCAAGTAATCTTGTGAAGCCTCAATCAACAATGTCTGTGTAAAGCTCACATTTGAATTGAACGAAATATCAGTCCAACTTATTTGAGTAGATGAGCGACTGAACAAGCATGAGTGGCCCCGTCAACAATTACTGGGTAAACGTCCCCATAATTCGCCAGTTGCTATCAAGGGGAAGAGAGAGCATCATTACAATTACAACCCAGTCAATATTCTCATTGGATAGTGACTGACCATAATCTATCAGCATCGGCTGAACATTCACTACTTATACAACTGAGTTTCGAAGAAAAGAGACAGTAATATCACATCATCATCATCCACCCAAGTCTACTAGTCAAACAACAAACATGTCTATGCCATCAGATAACCCTCCAATGTATTCTCATGTTATGCATCACCCTCCTACACATAATCAGGAGGCTGCTCCACGGTTACAATATCACGAGGATCACCGGATGGTTCACGGGCACGTCGTTAATCAACCTACTAGACTTCACATCGAATACAACAATGGAGGCTCCATGATTGGTGGCTTTATGAACAACCCTCAGGTATCGTATGGCCCTCCACCACCTCCTCTAAATGAGTATGGCTACCATCATCAAGGCAGGATGAGAAACGATGCCACTTCTTCGTCACATGAACCAAGCCATACCCGCAACGCCTTATATCCAAACATGAACCACCATCAAGCACCCTCTTCTTATCCGTATCAAACAACTGAACATGCCTTTCATCCGCCAGATAGTGGTATCGATGGTAGTAAAGTTCCTCCTCCTTATCTTCCTCCATCCTTGCCTCCAGCTTTACCGCCTCCTGCTCTTGAGGCAAGTCACGATGATGAACCAGCAGTCACCAAAAACTCAATCGGATCAAGAGATGAGGATGGACATCCAAATCTACTGTGGTTACCCGAAGACCAACAACACTTGACTGATCTACACTGCTTTGTTAGGAAGCACTGTGTCTTCATCTTTGGCGCAACAGATGATGATGTCGATAGTAAGTAGTAGTTGAAACATGGATGTCTATCTTGTGAATATCAATTTGAAGCATGGCTAACTCAACTTGCATCTCTCTCTATTTCAACAGCACCAAGAAAGGGACGGAAGAAGGCGTTAACACTAGGTCAGATTGGTATCGGTTGCTTGCACTGCAAGAACTCGCAATACAAACTCAAGGGCTCCACTTACTTCCCAACATCCATCAGTGGTATCTACAATGCAACCATGATCATCCAGCAACGTCACTTTCCAGTCTGTCCATCAGTGTCTAGGGAAACGTTCTGTCAATACCAAAGGCTCAAGGGTCTCACAGCAAGGAGTGCTTCCACAAAGGAGTATTGGGTATCAGCGGCAAGGAAGTTGGGCCTGGTAGATACCTCAAAAGGTGTTTTCTTTAAGCAGTCAAATCATGTTGACGAGACGATTGTTGCTCCACAGGCTGGTAGTCCTCAAGATGCATCAACATTAGCTGCTGCTGAACAACAAATAGCTCTACCTCTTGTTCGCTTAGTAGAGCCTAGTGACAAGATATTTGCCACCGAGTACTCCTACTTTGTCATGGAGCAAATGACAACCTGTGTGTTTACTGAGGCAGACCGACTTGGTAAGCGTAAGTGTCACACGGTTGGGTTTGCTGGCATGGCATGTAAGCATTGTGTGGGTGGCAATGGCAGTGGTAGATTCTTCCCACTAACCCTCAAGACTTTTAGTGATGTATCAAAGAGTATCCATGTACTTCGAAATCATCTCATCAAGTGCACTAAAGCTCCAAGAGACATGGCTGAGACTGTAACCATGCTTTACAAGCAACACAAGAATGAAAAGGTACGTTTATACATGGTTGATAGTATTGCAGTAGTGTTCTATTGTTTGTTCGTGTGTCATACTAAAAACATCCTCTCCTTCTTCTACTACTTGATAGCAAACCACGCCATTTGGATCTCAAAAGATCTTCTTTGATCGTGTTTGGAAGCGTTTACATCCCGAACTAGTTGGTAAGAAGAAGACTGAAAATGAGACGACCTCGCTCAAGAAGAAAGCCAAGTCTCGTCGTCGTTCCACATCCAAACGTCCCAAACAGTCAAGTAAGAAACATGATACTACTAGTAGCTCACGTCGTGACGCTAATGGTACAGCTGATACGACAACAAGTCCTACTGAACAAATGCCACCTCTTCCATCGCCACCTACTATTTGCAATGGAAAGCTAACATCCCATGATCTTCAACAAGATGTATCACGGCACAATAAGGAGTTGTGTATGATCCCCAAGAAGAGATACGTTGTTGCTCAGAGTAAATTACAGAGTCAGGGTTCATCTCAAGATAATAAACGAAGACGTGTTGTGTCACATTCTGAATCTGATCTATCTGCAGCAATGATATTAGCCAGTGGATTTGGACGAATTGATAGCAAGTCTTCTGATGAAACGACTTATCATGAAGCAGTTTAAAGTCCTATACTTCTTGTTCACCGCCCCACTGCTGCAATAAGTGCACAACAAGATGCTATAATGTTAAATGGGTTGCTATTGGAAGTAAGTACATGTAGAGCTCTGGACACAGGTACACGTAGAGTTTTGAACACATGAGATGATAGTGTAGATGTTCTATTATAGACTCGAACATCTTGCCACTCTTTACTTCTAGCTAGTGTCAAGAAACCACTATCTCATAAGCTGATCTTACATTTATACCTATACATCATGTTTCTATCTCACACCATACAGGGCTTAAGACACCCCAAAACATAAACTTTACAACCCCCCATAACACAACTCCACTGCAAAACAAACTCTCTTTACTTCTTGATGTAACCACTATTCTTATCTTCTGGTAAACTCAAATGCAGCATTCTAACACTACTACCAGTACCAAAGTTAATCCTCTCAACAACATCTCCATCTACATAAACCCACGGCTTTAAATTAGCAAAGGATGGTGATTCTAGTATCTCATACTGTATTTGAGCCAACTGTTTTACGGCTAATGCCTTCATTGATTCATTCTGCTGGGCGAGGATTGATGCACTCCATGGACTAAGCTCAGCTGATAATCCATTGGATTCTAAATCAGATCGTTTAAATAATCCTAGTTCATGTCTCATGGTAACCTTGGAGTGAACATTTCCAGACTCTACAAACAATTCAACATCAATAGGTACTGGTAATTTACTTCCTTTATCAGTTCCATTTCCGTGATGACGTTTTTTCAATGGTAAAAGAACTAATTCACCCTTACCGCATGTCCATTGAGTTACAATTTCTAATGCATCTCTTTCAGATACCGAGCGTGATAATCGTAATAGTAATCCACCATATAACGCCATGGGATCGGCACGAACTCCGTCCATATCACTCATATGGCCGCAGATCTCACGCAATGTTTGTAAGAAATAACTATCCACTGTTTTATTAGTCTGTTTATTATCATCTCTTGTTTCATCATCTGTATTATCGTTCTTAACTTGTAGAAATTTCACACCATTTAAGGATGCACGTTCCCCAGCTGCCTCTCGTTCGGCAGCGGCTATATCCTCTACCCATACAGACTTTAATTCATGCATCCGTTGTAATAATTGAGGATCTTTTAATGTACGTAATACCTGCCGTCGGTCTGAACCGCGGGTATATTGTGATAGTTTTTGTGTCAGTTCGGTATGTTTTGCATTATCTATTAAACTCATGTTATTACTTGTTGATTTGTCTGAGGTATATTACTGTAGGTCCAGTGCATCCAAACTTTGTGTATTTTGATTTTATCGACAGTCAACTACTGATCTACAATTACTTTTCAAGACGAGGTACCAAAGGGCAAGTAGTATAATCGATCAACAATACGTATTTCTTACCAATCCTACAGTTCTTCCAGCAATATACACAGCAACACAAGTCACAAGAGCAGGCAACTAACAATTCAACAATAACTGACAACAATCGCAACATATACAGACGAAATGAACGATTTTCATGTAAAAGAAACTCTGTTAGGGGTATCCTAGTTCACGTCTCACGTCAAGGATTATCACCAATTGAAAGAGCATCAAACCTGCTTATTAATGAATGTTATATCTGCAACTATCTTAAGATATTCTTGCTGTCTAGCTTCAGAAGCTGTAAATAGCATTAGATTGTTCATATGAGAATGATATGCAATCGGTATCCTACATCCCTCCGCTCCAATGAAACCTAAGGTACACTACTTCACTGACGAACTCGCTCTTCATCTTCTAATCTATAAATGAATTTAGTATTTAACATCAGGGTATCGTATGTTCTTAGTAGATTGCAATAGTTAAAATAGAATGTTATCTATCTTCTCCCTTCCACTGATCATATCGGATGCAAGAGTTCATCTATCAGTCTCCCAAACAAGTAGCTCATCCTCCGCTTGGCCACCTACTCCCTATTCTTCCTTCTTTCTATTCTTCTTCAGCCGCAAGTGACTTGGAATCTCCTTGCAGAATCTTGCCTTGTGAACATTCAAACCCTTTAAACCATTACAGCGTTTCTTACAGAACTCACAAACAAGAGTCTCAACTGGTAATGATTGTTCAATAAGATCTACCAGGTTATCCATTTTACTCATTCCTTCACCACTACTACTACGACTCTTCTTCTTTTTCTTTTTCTTCTTATCCTTTCTCTTCTTCTTTCGTCTCGAACCATCACCTTCACTTGGTTCGGGATAATTCGCGTCAAGCCATGTCATAAGGCGTTTACGCAATTGCTCTACGGTAGCCCTACCACACGAAATATTCACCTCTTTACAGGCTTTCATCAATTCATTCTGGGTCGACAAGCGGTTCCATTTACGAATACAGTTATGTCTTTCAGATGAAATCTCGGATTCTAAGGTTTAGAGCAAAGAATAATGGAGATATGAGTATTGGATTTGATAGAAGAAGATATATGATAAATGTTTGACGCTTACCCATAAGATCGTCTTCTTCTTCCTCCTCTTCGCTGTCACTACTATCTTCATCCTCTGATAGTGATTCAATTGGCAACCGCTGTACTCTACACCAGAGCTGATTAAAGAAGGTTTTACGACGTCCACCTCCCTGAAAAGAAATGTTAGATAATATGAGTCACTAATACGAAACATAAAAGAGGTATGTGACCTTTATCAAACGTACCATTTGGTTTGTCCTCTTTGGTTTGACTTCTCCCTCTCCTTTAAGTTTTGTTTTAGCTTCATCAAGCTTTAGCTTCTCTTTCACCTAGATAATGGGAATATTATGAGTGATTAATTGAAAACATATAATTGGTGACACTTGACTTCTAACAGTAATACAATCTTACCTCATCCGGGCAGTAAGTACATTGAATTAGATGGTTGTTGATACTCTTGGTGAATGAAGCGACGTACATACTCGACTCTGATGAAGCAAAGAATCGACCTATATGCCCTCCTCCTTTACCTATGCAATGCTTACATGCCATACCAGGGAATCCATACACACCCTTTCGATCAGATTTGCCATAAGTACATGGCACCAACTGAGAGTAGGTCAGGAATATGCTATCAGTAACCAACATTGCATCCTCAGGAAACACAAGGGGATATGGTGCAGGATCAACATCTTCTTGAACGACCTTGTAGTGTTCTCTGCAAAATCCTTCACTGCTTGGATGGGCAGTTGCTTGACAACCAATGTACTGACAGAATAGACTGCCGTACTTTGACTTCTGTTTATAGTGATCCAAAGTCACGGGCTTTGACTTGGGCTTCTTAGTCTCCTCATCTTGCTTCTCATGGTCAGACCAATCCTCCTCTTTCATACCATTAACCTTTTGCTCCCATTGAAGTCTCCACTGCTCTGCCTTCTGTTTATTTGTCTCTCTCTGTTGCCTCACAAACTTTTCAAACTCCTCTTCTTCCAATGGAATGAATGATATCTTTCTCTTGCATCTACTACATGGACTTGTAATGGATGACATGGCAATTGCACAATGTGTACATATCCAAAAATCTCGACCATTCAATAGTTCAAATCGAGTTCGTTCATACATTGCAGTTTCTGACATTGATGATAGATCAACATCTATTGCTACCTCATGTCGAGGCGCTGCAGCACCAACCCTCGCGGCATTACCTTCCGGTAGTTCCATCTCACTAAAGCTAAAATCGTCATCATTATCAAGGGCACTATCCTTCTCTTCAAGCCAATTCTTAGCCGCCGTTACATACTTTTCATCGATACCCATCTCTTCACCACCAACAAAGTATTCAACATCATACTTGATACTACCATCGATAGATTCATGCACAGTCATCACTCTACCGGCACCTCCTGCTGACCAAGTTCCTCTACCTAATGGGAACTCTTCCACCACCACATTACTTCCTACTACAATAAGACGACGATTCCTCCCGAAGAAGTCATCTGAGGCAGCTTGAATAGACCCCCTCTTCCTTGATGGTTTCTGTATGCTTGGGCTATCATCCCACGATACTTTCATACCATCATCAGCCGGTTTCCAATCTTTAGCAGCTCCAGCTTGTGGATTAAAAGTATCTGGCTTCTTTCGTGCTCTCTGGACTCGTCCATTATTTGAATAAGTTACCTCATCCTTATTGTCTAGATCTGAATGACTCCGCTTCCTACCATTCGTCTTGTTTGAGGGTCGTTCTAGGGGAATAAACTTCTTTGTAGGGGGCTTTGTTGTGACAGCTGAGGGCTTTGTGGTAACAACTGAGCCCTTCTTGATTGGGGAACGCCTTCCACCTCTCCATCCTAGGCATTTTCATGTCAACAAGAGAACTCTGTTTTGGGTATCCTTTGTATCACGTCCCGGGTTACCACCAATTGAAAGAGCATCCAAACCTGCCTATTGGATTCCATTCTGCTACTATGTTAATATATTCCTATGTAGCAATGCTGTCAAGCCCTAGTAGATAGATGTAACATCAGACAGTCGTATAAGAAAGGATACGTGTCGATATATCTCTCGTGATCATGAGAGTTGTCTATCCTTGTCTAGTATACTGATGTTACTCAAAGATGCATTGGTCAATTCTTACTGACAATGGTATGTTCTTGGTAGATTGCAATAGTTAAAATATAATGTCACTATCTTATCCCCTTTCTACACCGATCAGATCGGTGTAAGGATCCTCGCCCAGTTCCGTTCGATGTATCTTCTTCTTTCTATTCCTCCTTCTTTCTATTCTTCTTCAACCGCAGGTGACTTGGAATCTCTTTGCAGAATCTTGCCTTGTGAACATTCAAACCCTTCAAACCGTTACAGCGTTTCTTACAGAACTCACAAACGAGAGTCTCCACTGGAAGTGATTGTTCAATAAGATCTACCAGGTTATCCATTTTACTCATTCCTTCACCACTACTACCACGGCTCTTCTTTTTCTTCTTCTTCTTCTTATCCTTTTTCTTCTTCTTTCGTCCTCCCGAACCGTCATAACCATCACTTGGTTCGGGATAATTCGCGTCAAGCCATGTCATAAGACGTTTACGCAATTGTTCTACGGTAGCCCTACCACACGAAATATTCACCTCTTTACAGGCTTTCATCAATTCATTCTGAGTCGACAAGCGGTCCCATTTACGAGTGAAGTTATGTCTTTCAGATGAAATCTCAGATTCTAAGGTTTAGAGGAGAACAACGAGTCATGAGTATTGGATTGTCACGAGATAAAGAAGATATATGATAAATGTTTGACGCTTACCCATACGATCGTCTTCTTCCTCCTCCTCTTCACTGTCACTACTCTCTTCATCCTCTGATAGCGACTCAATTGGCAACCGCTGTACTCTACACCAAAGCTGATGAAAGAAGGTTTTACGACGTCCACCTCCCTGAAAAAGATGAATGTTAGATAAGAGTCGCTAATGCGAAACACAAAAGAGGTATGTGACCTTCATCAAACGTACCATTTGGTTTGTCCTCTTTGGTTTTTCTTCTCCCTCTCCTTTGAGTTTTGTTTTAGCTTCATCAAGCTTTAGCTTCTCTTTCGCCTGATGAGGATATATAATGAGTAGTAATCAGTTTAGACAATGAATTTATCACTTGACTTCTAACAGTAATACAATCTTACCTCGTCCGGGCAGTAAGTGCATCCAATTAGATGGTTGTTGATACTCTTGGTGAATGAGGCGACATACATAGCCGACTCTGAAGAAGCAAAGAATCGACCTGTGTGTCCTCCTCCTTTTCCTTTGCAATGCTTACATGCCATACCAGGGAATCCATACACACCCTTTCGATCAGATTTGCCGTAAGTACATGGCACCATCTGAGAGTAAGTCAGGAATATGCTATCAGTAACCAACATTGCATCCTCGGGAAACAAAAGGGGATATGGTGCAGGATCAACATCTTCTTGAACAACCTTGTAGTGTTCTCTGCAAAATCCTTCACTACTTGGATGCACAGTTGCTTGACAGCCCATGTATTGACAGAACATACTTCCATACTTTGACTTCTGTTTATAGTGATCCAACGTCACTGGCTTTGACTTGGGCTTCTTAGTTACCTCATCTTGCTTCTCATGGTCCGACCAATCCTCCTCTTTCATACCATTAACCTTTTGCTCCCATTGAAGTCTCCACTGCTCTGCCTTCTGTCTATTTGTCTCTCTCTGTTGCCTCACAAATGCATCAAACTCCTCTTCTTCCAATGGAATGAAGGATATCTTCCTCTTGCACCTACTACATGGACTTGTAATGGATGACATGGCAATTGCACAATGTGTACATATCCAAAAGTCTCGACCGTTCAAAAGCTCAAATCGAGTTCGTTCATACATTGCAGTTTCTGACATGTTTGTTAGATCAACATCCATTGCTACCTCACGACGAGGCGCTGCAGTACCAACCCTCGCGGCATTACCTTCCGGCAGTTCCATCTCACTAAAGCTAAAATCGTCATCATTATCAAGGGCACTATCCTTCTCTTCAAGCCAATTCTTAGCCGCCGTTACATACTTTTCATCGATACCCACCTCTTCACCACCAACAAAGTATTCAATATCATACTTGATACTACCATCGATAGATTCATGTACATTCATCACTCTACCGGCACCTCCTGCTGACCAAGTTCCTCTACCTAATGGGAACTCTTCCACCACTACATTACTTCCTTCTACAATAAGACGATTCCGTTCTTGATTCCTGAAGAAGTCATCTGAGGCAGATTTGATAACAGACTTCTTCTTTGATGATTTCTGTATGCTTGGGCTATCATCCCACGATACTTTCATACCATCATCAGCCGGTTTCCAATCTTTAGCAGATCCAGCTTGTGGATTAAAAGTATCTGGCTTCTTTCGTGCTCTCTGGACTCGTCCATTATTTGAATAAGTCACCTCATCCTTATTGTCCATATCTGAATTACTCCGCTTCCTATCGTTCTTCTTGTTGTTTGAGGGTCGTTCTAGGGGAATAAACTTCTTTGCAGAAGGCTTTGGGACAGCTGAGGGCTTTGTGGTAACAACTGAGCCCTTCTTGATTGGGGAACGACTTCCACCTCTCCAACCTAGACAAGCCCTGCAGCGACTTTTAGTTGTTGGGTTGACTGTTTCACATTTGTGACATTTCCATGAATCTTCATCCTCTTCATCTAAAACTCGTACAAATCTTGCATGTAACTTTCGATCTTTATCTCCATCGTCATAATCAATATCATATGAGCCATTACTCCTCCCCACTACTGTGCCTTTATACCATTCATCACCAATCCCTTCATATACAGCTTCAACTCTTTGACCTATATCGAATAATCTCTTGCTAACCTTTCTTTTATCTTGTGGTGGCGATTCTTCTGCTTGTTTCTTTCGTTCCCATCCTAACTTGGCAGCCTCTCTTCGGATGTCACTTATACTCTTCTTCTTATCACTACTAGCACTACTGGTACTGTTACTTCTTGCACGTTTGGGAGATGTACGTTTTGTCGGTGATTGAGATGATGTCTTCTTTTTCCTTTCATATTGAGATGATACCTTGAAATGTCTTGCACATAAACCATGCGTACCCTGACTACACTTTTGACAACTCTTAGCTTTGCATAATGACCTCCCACCTTTACCCTTTTTATTTTCCGTGTCGGAATACTCTAATACTTCCTCTTCTTCATTATTGTCACTAATCTCTTCTTCTTCCTTCTCTGATTCATCATCATCATCTGATTCCTCCTTATCTTCACTAACAACAATCGTTGTGCTACTGCTACTTTTAGCAGTCGTCCTTCTTTTGGAAACTGATGGACTTGGATCTAATCTATCAGTGGTTATTCTCGCCCTTTTACTACGTGTTGGTGTTGAGGAGGAAACAAATTCAACCTCTTCCTCGTCTTCTTCCATTGGTTTACAATTACGTCTTTTAGGAGATCTTCTAGGACTATTCACTGATGGTGATTGTTTCTTTGGTGATGGTGATGACACCTTATAATGTGTCGCGCATAATCCATGCTTCCCCTGTTTATACTTTTGACAACCCTTTGCCTTGCATAATGGCTTTCCACCCTTTCCTATCTTTTCTGTATCTGAATACTCTAATTCTTCCTCAGCATCCTCTTCTTTTTTCTTCATACTACTGTCATTTCCATTTTGCTGTTCAGCATCCTTGGGTATAGAATTATCTTCCTCCTTCTTTATTGGAGATTTTTTGTTAATATCAGCATCCTGATTATCCCACGGATTTCGTAATGGGGATGGATCTTTCTCCTTATCTTTGATATCACCCGAGCTCATTTGTTTGGATTTGGTTATTAAAGATGATGAACCACCACATGAAGATGTTGCAACTTTTGTAGCACCTTCTACCTGATCGAAAGTTGTCCTACGTTTTCTCATTTGCTGATTTGTCTCATTGTCCTCACTCTTTATCCCATCAATAGTGTTGTTTGGTATTTCTTTTGTTTGTGAAGGAGTTGCAATTTCTTCTTTGGAATTACTTGCTTCCGGTGCAGTACTAGTGCCATTTAATTTTTCTTCTGTTCTTTTAGTTTTACCAACCATACCAATGGGTGTATTATCATCTTCATCACTATTATCACTGTCACTGTTATTTGAGTTGGCTGTGTCCACGACTTTTGACATTTTGGTATCTTCAATCATATCTTTATCGTTATTATTATTATTAGCTAAGCCGATAGATGACATTGAAGATTGTTTCGCCTCATCTCCTTGAACAGAAGATGTAGAGTTATTATTAATACCAAAGCCAGGTATGGAAGGCTTCTTATTATCATATATATCCATTGATTTTGAGGTCGTATCTTTCTCACTGGCCGAGGTGCCCGGCAGCGGCTCGAAATGATTTTGTTGTATAGATAGCGAATTATTAATTGTAGGATATTCCTCTTTATTGGTGGTACCATTTGCAATTGTTGACAAATGATCTATATCCAGTTTATTGGATTTCATTGAGGGTTCCTCATTGCAATTTATGTGTGAAGTTTCTTTTGCAATACCGCCGCCGCTCATATTTGTATTACCGTTAATCGGCTGTGGCATTGGTTTAGATATTGATGTTCCATCATCTTCGTTCATGTTGTCGGTAGAGCAGAGCAAGATATGGTTATATATCTTTTAGCCGTGGGCTGATATTGATAATTTTTTTATGCTTTTGACAGCTTTTGATATCTTTTTCTTATCAAAGCGGCCTCTTGATTTATTATCTTCCGCGCCTCGTCTTAAATTCACCACTGATACTATGAATATTTATGGACTACTCCTCTTGCTTTATCAATGTCTGTAGATGTGCCGCGGCGTCAAAGATTTAGTGGCAATGGGATGGAGAAGAGAGAGGAGATCCGAAGTATGTGAGCAACTCACAAGATGTTGTTTTATGTTTTGGCTATCAAACGGTATCTTTTTAAAGGGCACAAAAACGAAGAGTATGGGAAGGAGGCTATATGCTAGCGTTTCATGAGTTTGATACATGCAAGGTATTGACTCACAGTATATCATATTATATTTATATACCCATTAGCACACTACATACACCGACTACCAACACACGACATCAAACATCGGTACCCTATCCTTCGGAGAGACTTACTAAACTCATATTTTGACTCGCACATCTACTCTCCCAATGCTAGGAAAACGTCCTCTAGAGAACTCTGTGATACAAGGAATTGATTTACCATTGCTTCTGCTGCCTCGTCGGAGTACAAAGTTGTGAAGATGGTTTGAATATTAACCTCTCTTGGTAGATTGATATGAACAGTCTTTGCCTGCTTAGTAACAATCTTTGCTTCTTTGCTAATGTTTGTTTGGACAAACTCTAGTAGTGAGTTTACCGTCTCTTCATTATCGTATGCCAAGTTTAGCTAAGCATGGAATGTTTAGAGAAGTAAGGTTAGTAAAGTCACAGTCACAAGATGGTGAGGTCTAAAACGACATGACTCACCTGTAAAAGATACCCTGATCCATAGTTATCCTTGAGATGTTGCTGGGTACCCACGACCTTGAGACTACCCTTTGCTACTATTGCAATCCTCGAGCACAAAGCATCTGCCTCTAGCATCATATGAGTTGTGATGATAATCGCTCGTTCGGGAGTCGCAAACGACGATACAAGACTCCATATCTCATTTCGTGTTGATGGATCCAAGCCCGTCGTTGGTTCCTAGATAATTAAAGTGAAAGAAGACAAAGATTAGATCAGGTTCACTACATATACATCAGAATTATCTCAACTCACATCAAGCAGTAAACACTCCGGAGATCCAAGCAGAGATACTGCAATTGAAAGACGCCTTCGCATCCCCCCTAGAAGATACGCGTGATCAGATTTGTGAAGACGAAAGAGAGATGATTGTGTTATATGTTAGTACATGTGGGATAAAGGTCAAATGAGTAGCCAAATCACAGAGGCTTCATATTGAACACAGGAATTCGAATGATAAAATGATACAAACGCGGACTTTCCTGATAATGCTCCGCTCTGCCGGGTATAAACATCGGGAGCACCAAGGCCGACGGCATCTGCTATGTCTTTAGCGGCTTGATTTGGGTTGTCGATCCCCTTGAGTCTTGCATAGAATTCTAAATGTCTTTGAACACTCTGATTTTTCCACACAATATCAAATTGTGGACAGTTGCCGAGTCGTTCATATACTTGAGCCAACTCAGTAGACACGTCAAAGCCTGAGATCAAGCCGACACCACTTGAAGCCTCGTGGACTCCAGCCAATACCTTCAACGCCGTCGTCTTGCCGGCTCCGTTCTTGCCGAGTAAACCTAATACCTCGCCCTTCGGGACATGCAAGTCTAGAGACTTGAGGGCAACTTTTGCTGGCGCTCCGCCAAGAGGAGGAAAGACCTTCCTCAAGTTGTGCATGATAACAGGTGGAAGGTTGCCTCCTCGAGGTGCTTCCACATCTCCATCCACGTTGTCTACATTTGATTCTGGTTGAAAGTCTTGCATGATTGAATGTACTCTTTGTCTTTCCTCGTCAACTTCAGGTAGCTCCTCAATCTGCTCCTCGCTTCCTGATGCATCTTCTTTCTTCTTGCGACATTTGAGTAACTTTCCAACAGCATGTTTTCCTCGGATCATGATTGCAGTCGGATACAAGAACAACGTAGACATGATAAACCCGAGTATGAGTAGAAGTAAGGCTCCTAAAAGCATATACCCAATGTGCTCTCCATATAGCTGGCGAGCATACTCAAACTGACAAGTTGTTCCTGAACATGGCTCTCCACTTTGTTTCAAGGTATCAACCAACATCTCAGCATACTCTGGTGGATCTGAATAGAAGACCACATTAGAGAATAAAGTCAAGGCAAGTGTTTGGAAGAGTCCAAATTGAGGTAGCAGTGACACATAGGATGGTGCACAATAGACAAGTGGATCTGAAATGAAGGCTCCTGCCCATTTAACAAATTCCCCATCTGTCACTTCATCAAGCGTAAATGATCGACCAATCGTATCAGCGTATGTTGTACAGTTACCCAGATAGTACACCGACTGAGGATATGACACGAAATTTGTTGTGTAGTAGATCAACGGAGCTGCACATGCAACCATGAGCACAAGTGATATCCCGACTAGTGTAATCTTATATCCCGGAAGAAAAGCCGTAGATAAAACTGCACCGGGAAACGTCAAAGAGAAGGCAAAGATGATTCCAAGTATCATTCCATATCCTCCCGAGCTAAAGTAAGCATATATCGAAACATCAGTTCCGTCATCAAGGTTATACGAGAGTACTTCTTTCTCATAATATTGATCTACGATGCCTCGTTCACCAAATGAAGCATAGCCACAGTTCCAGTCATCAGTTGACAAGCAATCTTCTGGTGTTCTAGCCCTTCGAAAGACTGGCGACCCAAAGAAGAGAGTCAGTAGCACAAAGGCGTAGATAAACTCCACAAATAATGAATACAGAGATGTAGCAATCAGAAAGGAAGACTCTTTCATGCTCTGGGTGGATAACATCTTGAACAATCCTGCATTCCTATCGCTGAATATTGGTGATATAATGCTGATCAGCATGAAGGATAACACAATCACAGGTATCAAGAGGGAGAACCATACACCCTCAGGCCAAAGCATTGCCATTCCAAAGCCTGTAAGTAGCGTCCCAATGCAAAAGATCGAGAAGATCACCCAATTGATAATAGACGGCCGTCCACTCCAGCTTCTTGCAATCATAAAACGAAAGATTGCCTTTACTTGAACGACCAGTGAGAGCTTTCTTTTGTATGTTGTCATGTCTACCTTGGGCAACTGATTCATCGCAGTATTTGATGATTGAACATTTGAAGTTGTCACATCTTCGGCACTAGTTTCAGGTGTCGTTACTTGACGTCTCTTTCCACCACAACAGCATGAACAGCAACCACGTTTTTGTTCTAACCGTGCAACAGGTGGTGGTGCATGTTTGGTCACGGTCAGGAAGACTTCCTCAAGTGAGGAATTAGATATCCCAAACTCGTTGACAGGAGAGTTATCTTCTTCACACCAGCCAATGAATGAGGATAAATCTTGAACCAATACACCGTCTATGGCAGATTCCGTGCTTGTCACTGCCACAGCTGTCGGGGTATCTTTAACCTTATCTCCATCCTCGTTCTCATCATAAACGGCTTGAGAGATTGCAGTCTTGTAAATCTTCTTGATTGTTAGGGTAGAGTAACCCGAGGTGCCAGACTCAAACTCAATGTATGGAAGTGATTGAGAGAATACATCTTTGACCTTCTGTTCTACAAGAGCTGCATCTTCTTTCTCACTAATCAATGTCAGCTGCAATGCTGATCCATACTTGTGTTTGAGGTCAAGTGGGGACCCAACAGCGGCTAATTCTCCATTGCACATTATGGCAACTTGATCTGATAATAAGTCAGCCTCCTCCATTGCATGGGTTGTAAGAAGAATAACACGGCCTCTCTTTATAGCTGAAATGTGCTGCCAAACAAATCTTCGACTAACAGGATCCATACCTGTCGAGGGTTCATCTAAAACGATAACCTTAGACCCTCCAATGGTCGACATTGCCACGGACAAGCGGCGTTTCATGCCCCCACTAAATGAAGATACCCGGCTATGTTGTACTTCGTCAAGGTCTACAGACTCAAGCCACTCTTGTATCGTCTGTGCCATTTCATGTTTAGGCACTCCTCGTATTCCAGCAAAGAGTTCTAGATGCTCTCTTGCAGTGAGGTTCGGCCAGAGAATGTCGTCTTGTCTACACTCGCCTATAATCTTTCTAATTTGATGCTGATCAGAGAGATCTAGGCCCATGACATTGATATCTCCGCTTGTTTGATTCTGCTCACAACACAACACATTAACAAATGTAGATTTGCCTATTAAGAGATGGATAAAAAATAGTCGAGTTGAGCATATCATATGCATACGTAGAAGAGAGAAAGCCATTATGCAAGGCAAAGGGTTGTCAAAAGTATAAACAGGGGAAGCATGGATTATGCGCGACACATTATAAGGTGTCATCACCATCACCAAAGAAACAATCACCATCAGTGAATAGTCCTA
>Ga0214479_100118_pt1 | contig 47878 bp, 35 predicted proteins | sample M1_20Mar14CPVII9_5_FD_165054 | JGI IMG/M metagenome (GOLD analysis project Ga0214479, IMG submission 165054) | Marine eukaryotic communities from Monterey Bay, California, United States - M1_20Mar14CPVII9sort6BwellE14 | ecosystem: Environmental > Aquatic > Marine > Unclassified | place: USA... | reverse complement strand
ACTTTTAAGTATCTCTTCGTCAGATGGTTGCTTTGTTTGTTGCTTTATCTTTGCACTTCCTGTTATTTTCAATGTTGTCTTGTCATTATTATTGATATCGGTAGTGGATGTAGCCAATTGACCTTTTAGAAATGGCAATCCATTCAATCCCAATAATCGATCACCTGGCAATAATCCAACATTTGCAGCTGGTCCACCACCACTTCCACCAACACTACTACCATTTGCACTTATATCATGCTGTACAAATGATATACGATCACAACTCTCATTCCTACCATTATAATAATCAATCCTACTACCATCAAGTCGTAACAAGGAATGAATATAGACACATCCATTATATATACGTAGTGACATACCCAATCCAATGTTTGTATGTCGATTAATTACTTTTGTAAAACATTCCGATGTTATGAGAGAAGAGGAGATTGATGATCGTATACCGGAGTTTGGATTAAAGTTATTAAATTTTTCATGTGTTGCTGATCTATTTGATGACGGCTTACTTTGTGTTGGACTATTGTCATCCAGTAATAATGAAGATGAAGCAGACGAAGAAGTTGTTAGTTCAACAGCCTCCAAATCTAAATGATGTTGCATAACTCTTCGTTCCAACTCTTCAATATTTACCCTTTCAATTGCTCTTTCCTCCTTACTACTATCCTCCATCGACTCATCTTTCGTATTGTCATTCTTCTTATTATCATTAGAATTGGAAGAAGGAGTCACTTTTGTATATATCTGTATAATACTACTTGGTAATTGTAAGAAATCAGACGATGGTAATTGTTGAAATGATGGTATAGCCGAAGATTGTGAATTTTGTACATGACGTTGTGGTGATTGTGATATTGATTGAGTGCAATATTGTTCCCAGATACGTCGTCCTAGCTTTGATGTGAATGGCTGCTGCTGCTGTTGTTCTAAAGAGCTTTGCTGTTGCTGTAAAATGCTATCAAAACTACTTCGTCTACCAAATGTACTCCTACCTCCAATACCATCATCATTATTGCTTATACTCAAATCAATCATATCTTCTTGTATACTCATACCTTTTATATCATCTATCCCAATATGATTTCTCTGGGGTGTAGTAAAGATATTATCATGCAGTATATTATTATCTTGATGATCATTCGTAGATAATAAGTTATTGTTGTTAGTACCATCATTTTTATATACAGTATATCCAGTTGAATAATCACTACTCTCCTCAGAGAAGTCACTACTACTGCTCATATCTCTATATCGGGATGGTTTACTACTCATTATATCAATATCAATAGGTATGCTTCTCAATTCTATATCTATGCAAGTTGTTGCAATGATTCAGTGTTTTTGACCGGATGTTGTGTCCTCTCTATAAGCAGTCAAATGATAATTATGCTGCCATCAAATACCAATTAAGAGCATTAAACACTGATTGACTGGGTATATTCATCGGTATACCAAACCAATTGAGAGAGTTAAGAGGTTATGACGAAACTTTCATTTGCAAAAATGACTTAGTCACAAGATTTTCACCAATTGAAAATGAGATTAATAACACTAGATCAAACGTCAAACCAAGCTCAAGAACAACATATACACGGTACATAGCTGTTATGTCCAGAGTCCAGAGTATCTCTAGGTCCTAGTCCTCTATCTTCCTCTTGCTATTGGGGCGAGCCTTACGGTATCTTTATTCGTCTGCGAACTGACCTACCTACGGCCTACCTCCTGCCTCCTATTATTCTAGATATACACTACAAATAGCCGCTGATCGCTGATTCATGTGCTGATATTGTTATTACGAGCTAATACTGCACTTGTGTGACATTGATTTTACTAACGGACCGGAGGGCTCATCACAAGTAGTGCTTTTAGATACCTATTTGCAATTGTAAGTTGGTGCATGTTGGTGCATGAGATAGTATTATGTACTTTGATTAAATATATACTCCTCAACTCATTCCTCCCTTTATTCAGTTTTGAATCTCTTCGTTGCATTATCAACGGCATTATCAGTTATTGCCGTATATGTTAGTACTACACTGCATGAAAATTATGATACTAACATTGCATCAGACGAAAGTTTATTAAAACCACATACTACTAATACTAATACATTAGTGAAGAAAAGCAATAATAATGATAGTACAGCATCACATCTTAGATTCAACAATAATACCAAGGAAAGTTTATTGAAACAACATATTACTGATTTTCCAATAACTATAACCAAGAGTAGGCCTACAATTGCAACGGATAAATTAGTGAAAACCGATGACCAACAGCATCAGATCGTCCAATCCTGATATTACACATTGGACCACACAAAACTGGTACATCCTCTCTTCAATGTGATCTATCCCATTATCAGAATGATTTATATAAGAATGCATCTCAGTTGTTTACTTAGGACGTATTTATAGTAAATGTATTAATAGAAAGCATCGTCTTATTGGTAGTATCAATACTCGAGCTTTAATTAATGATTGCTTATCATCTAAATCTACAAATTGTACAGAAACAGAAGTATGGAAAAGTTTAGAAAATCAAGTTGCTTATTTCTCTAAACACAACACTAGTATTATCATCTCCGACGAAGCCTTTAGTAGAATACCGGCTTCTAATGTAAACAGTCGTCAGATGCTATATAATCTTTTTAATCGATACATCCCGGCCGCGTTGTTGTTGTTCTTTACTATCGGAGGTATTATGAATGGATCCTTAGTATGTCGAATGAAGGAAAGCCATATCAAAATGAAGCTCGTCATCCATACAAGGAACGATTTAAATATGAGGGTGGATCGACAAGTGAAACATTTGTAAGCTTCATGTCTCATAGGTTGACTAATACACCCAAGGATCACGATCCAAATGCCAAAGTACCATATCATGATTTAGCAGATGCACAAAACATACACCTGACAAGATATCTTCAAAATTTATGGAGTAATCATTCAAGTTTACAATTAGTTTTGAATTCACATGAAATGAAAGAAGGCGATAGTACGGTTAACTTCCTTCGGTCTGTATTTCCATCTCATGTTGTTGGGGATACACTTGTTAAGGCAAAGATGAGTGATGGTTATACACCCTTCTCGAATCCTTCTAAAAGCTTTGAGTATGACTTACTTGCAGTGGCTGCACATAATCTTGGGCTAGTACCCATGAATAAGAAGCTTACCAGGCCTATAGTTGCAGCTTTGACAGAGAAACATCTACTACAATTTATAAACAAGACTGCCGATGACCTTCCTTTCCAATGTCTAAATGATACACAACTGCAAGTATTCCTGAACCGGTCGCTTGATTATGAAAAGCAAATGTATCCCAGCCAAGCCGATGACACTACATCACAACATGAATCAGCTTTTGCCGAAGCATCAACGAAGAAGAAGTTTTGTAACCTTGATCATGATCGTCTTCTTACCGATACTGCGGTACAAGACTTCTTCAAAAGGCTACAGCATGTACGCTTTGAAAAACGCAAGATAACTTCCTAATAAGAGACAATAAGGCGGTGGTACGTATGGTTAGCTAGTTGGGTTAGGTTAAGGTAAAATAACGTTGTGTGCCCCAAACGACCGACAATCCATAGCATTCCTCAAATAACTCTTTTTACCCAGTACTGAGGCGGCATGCTATAAAGCAATTGGTTGATCAAAGATGACTTTAGGCCTTTTCGGCTATCCCGTCTATTCGCAAAATATCTTGACCATGAACAAATAAAGCAGCAGCGGAAGGGAGTCGTTAAAGGTGCCAAATTGCCTCACCCTCACTTTCCATAACCCTCTGTGTCCTATCCGCCTTTGCTCTCAACCCATCAATTAGCACTCTTCCGTACCTCGTGTGACACAGGCCAGACTCTCTCTCCATTCAATATTGAAGACCAGTCTCTTCTCTCCATTCAATATTGAAGACCAGTCTCTTCTCTCCCATATCTAACTAACAACTACCCACCACCATTATCATCATCCTGCTTATTCTAAGTAGTCCAGTCGAAAGACACAGTTTTTTTAGCGGACCTCCACTATTTCTCCCTTACCTAACTATCCGCCGCCTTCACCACCATTATCATCCTCCTTATTCCAAGTTTCATCAACTGTATAACTAGCAGCGGCATTACTCCCCCCCGTACAAACTGATACCATTTTACTAATTTCATTAGCACTCTTTTGTATATATTTGAATAGAAAGAATTGTTTCCTTTTAGAATCTCCTCCTTCTTCTTCACTATTACCACCATTGGCATTCTTTTTACTACCTTTAGTATTGGCTTTACTCAATTGTTCTAATCCCATCTTAGTATTTTGCTTACTCCTATTAAATGTATCTTCTACATTATTAATTTGTGTACTTTGTTCATCAACAACTTTTCCTAAATCTTTATATATTTCATTAACTACATTCATCTTTTGTTGTATGGTGCGTATCTCACCTTCACGTTGTTGCATTACCTGTAGGGCGTATTCATCCTCACGGCGTTGTATTGATGGTGATTGCTGTATTGTCATCTGTTGTTGTTGTTGTTGTTGCTGAGAGGGTGTACTGCTACCATATTGTTGTTGAGACGATGGTTCAAATGTTATCATACCACCAATATTCTCTTCATAATTCGGACTAAAGTTATTCTGATATGTTGAATCTGATTTAGATCTACTATATTGTAATGAATCCAGATCTGGATTACGTTGTTTATTATTGTTGGTATTGGTATTATTACTAGATGATCGTTTAAATGGTGAGTTATTGTTTTGTGTTCGGGGTGGTGTACGGCTGCCGCTACCGCCGCCACCACCGCCGGATGGCTGTTTGGGTGAGAAATCACGGAATGACATTATTGCTATACTGCTTTCAATAATACACGAGACGCTGTATGATATGAGATACCAATTGACACTTTGCAAAGTTTTTTATGTAGTATGCGTGGTGCGTGAGAGAAGAATCGACTAAAAGTCCATACAGGCATAAAATCACCCACGGAGATGATGAGTGTTATTAGAGAGGATTTATATGCTATATATGCAATAATAATAACATAGATATAGATCAAATTTGACAATTTTCAATGGTGGTGGTCACCGTGACGACGTATGAATTGTTTGCAAAGATTTGGCAAATCTTTGCTCACATTTGATGGCTTTCAGTGCAGACCTTATTGCAATGATGATGATACTGATACGATATACCATTGCTTTATTGGCAATACTACTTTTTATAACGCCATCGACAATATATGCCGGCGGTAGTTTGGATAAGACTTCACCACAACTAGTAAGTGTGCATATTTGATGTGCATCTCATGATGTATACTTTTACTTTTATATTACTTATTGTCTTGATATTGTTATATGTGCATATTGTTTTGGCATTGTATCTATTCTTCTTTTCTTGAATTATATTATATGTATATGATTTGTACTTTCTCTGCTTTTATACTAACAACCTTTTCTCACTACTCTCTTCATCATCAGGCTGAGAAAGCAAAGACAAAAGATGATTCTGATAATAATGATGATATTCATATCAAACCAGTAACAGAAGATGATGGAAATAACAATAACATAACCTCCTCTCCAACACCGGCACCAACAATTAATGAACCCGATCCTGATGATGAGGGAGTAGAATTTGAACATTTCACTGCATACTCTTCATCACAGGAAAGTCCGCATTAGTATGTTTTATCTTACGAATTCCTGGGTCCAATATGAAGAATTTGAGATCTGAATGCTTCATTTGGCCTTTGTGTATCTTCATTTGATTGTCTTTGCAAGCCATATGCACTAACTTGAGTTACTATCGTCTCTCTTCATCTTCATAAACCGCTAAATGCGCATCTTCCAGACGTGTGCACATGATACTCATGCATTACCCTTCAATAACCAAATCAGAGGTGTCAATTTGGGTAGTCTATTTGTTTTGGAACCCTGGATTACCCCCTCAATGTTTTATCAATTCTTAGGTAAACAAGAAGGCAAGGTGGCAATGGATCATTATAGTTTCTGTAAAGTGTTAGGACCAAAAGAGGCAAGTAAACAATTAAAACGACATAGAGAGGCTTGGGTTACGGAAGATATAATCAGAGAGTTGGCAGAAAGTGGAGCTGGTGAGTGATATGTTATATATGTACTTGACTTGTGTCGAGATTTTTGTTCTTCTTCATCTCTAACATTTCGTTTGTAAAGTCAACTCTTTACGAGTACCTGTTGGTGACTATATGTTTGAAGAGTACGGACCTTATATTGGATGTAACGAGGGTGCACTAGATTATCTTGATTCAGTATTGGATTGGGCTAGATCTTACGGATTATCTGTGTTGTTAGATGTACATACTGCAAAAGACTCACAGAATGGATTTGATAACTCTGGCCAGACTCTTGGATTCCAGTGGACGTCGGGATTATCCACCTATCCTCGTGACTTGACAACATTTCAACATTGGCCTATCCGAGCAGCCAATTGGATTGGAGACTTTGACGCTCAACATATCAACTATACAACGATTAATCATGACAATATCAATCACTCATTAAGAGTGATTCAAAAGATAGTAGATAGATATCACGATCATCCTGCAGTGTTGGGGATAGAACCAATCAATGAGCCCTGGGAATTGACACCACTTAAGCCACTAAAGAAGTTCTACTGGGATGCATACCTGATTGTGAAGAAGAAGGCCCCATATTGGAAGTTTATTATGCATGATTCATTTAGATTTACACCAGAAACGTGGGGCGGCTTTATGAAGGGCTGTCCAGACAGAGCTTTGGATACGCATATTTATCAAGCTTGGGAAGATCCTGCATCACGTCTCACCTTTTACAACAACGCGTGTTCTCAAAAGAAGCAAATTGCGCTAATGGAGAAAGCATTCGGTCCGATTATTGTCGGTGAATGGTCACTTGCAACAGACAATTGTGCCATGTGGCTAAATGGGTTCAATGATAATCTTCCTGGCTTCCCTCGAAGTCCATGCAAGTTCATCAAATGTTCAGAACCATACATGGGGTATGATCAGCCAGGTACTCCGGTTGATGTTGGTAAGGGATTACAAGGTCCATACGGCACTGGAATAAGCGGTCCGTCCTTTGGACTCTGCCCCGTTGATCGTGATTGGTTGACAGAGCGCTACAATCGGGATGAAGGGGGTATGAGTTGGGTATCTTCTCCACCAGAGGCACCAAAGGGGAGAGATGGTACCGATGAAGTGATGGAAAAGTTGGCACTTAAAAAGATATCAGCCTTTAGTGGTATTGGACACGGCTTTTACTTTTGGAACTTTAGAACAGACCTATACAATCCCCAATGGAGTTATCTTCTAGCTATACAAAGAGGATGGATACCCAAGGGCAACTTGAACGATGAGCGTATACTCAACTCATGTCATCGAGAGGATGAGGGAGCATATATTTGTGAATCTAACAGAGATGCACCCCCAGACACTATCAAAAATGGTTTAAAGTATGCTTTGGGAGAAGAAGGAAAGAGTACCAAATACATTGACAAGCTTAGCGATGATGACCTGTATGACGAGGCCGACGAAGTCTTCGATGAGTTTTGGAGTAGTAGAAGAGCCTCTGGGGCAACTTGTGATTTCGGAGGAGCAGGCACTCTTAAAGAAGAGAACAAGACACATACCGAGGACTATTATACTGACGATTACTACAATGTCGTCGAAGTTAGCACTTATCCTGTTTGGAAGATTGTAACAATTAGTATCTGTGGAGCGTTGATTGGTTGTGCTGTCGGTTTCTGGGCAGCAATGAAGCTCAACCCCAAGTTCTCGAGAGCAGTTAGGAGTTCACAGATGCTTCGTCCAGTGACATCCTCCAGGGTGTTCAGACAATCATTTGGGAATTTACTGGAGCCGGGATTCATCGGTTTGGACCTTGAAGAGTAATTCTAGCACTCATCGTTTCTAACATAATGGTTGACAAAGTCTTAGTTTACATTTCTAAAAGTGGGTTGGCACCAAGCATATCAATGCCTTTATCAATATCTCTCCAACTCGTTGGATATTCTCTAGCATATACCGGGGAGTGAACTGCGGTGTAATGCTCATATATGCCTTTATCCTTCTTTCCTGTATAATAAAACGAGTGGTGTAAAGTACCTGCTTCCCAACCAGGTAACTGATCTTTCTGTGAATGATAGCCACGTATGCGAAAGATGAAACCACTGAAGGTAGAGTGCATACAACCAAAGAAGATACGACCTCTAGATGCAACCAGCTGATCAATCATGCCATAGTAATTGGTATTCACTCCTTCTAACTCCTTCTTAAAGTCTTTCAAGAATACCATATCATAATGCTTTGTCAGATTTTTGAACCACGGCTTGCCCTGATGGTCGGTGGCTACAAACACAGTTGTTTTATCTGGTATATCGCCTTTGACATTTTCGTATATTTGGTCAGCTTCTAAACGAGTATTCTTGTACTGAAAGTCACCCCGTCGTATGTGAAAGGAGTCAAATTCTCCATTTGGATTACCTTTTGGATCCTTCTCACGTGCTCGTTTTCGAACAGCTTCCACAATTCTTGCTGCAGCACATTGTATCTCGTCACTGTATCTTAAATGATCCCGTACAAATCGTTTACTCCACAAGTCATGTTTCCAATCCTAAACAGTCGATATGATGGTTAGAAGAAGATACCATAAAGTCAAATAGCACATATAGAGGCAATCTTACCTCAAAGAACAAAAAGGCATAAAAATGAGTGAGCATCCGTACTCTCATCTTATGATAACACATGAAATGTACCACCGGAGCAGCTTGCATAACCTGATCATAGATACATAATCGTTGAATACCCCTCGATGCCGCCTCTTTCATCCTATCCACAGTACTAGCATCAACAGCCACAGGCTTATCTGTAAAATAATTCCACTGCTTCTTCTCCTTCTTAACTTCATCAAACATTTCATTCAGTTCATCAAAATGTTGTAGACCATCATCACTTGGGAATGCTGCTAAACATACGTCGGGATTCTTCCAGTCTAATGGTGTTAATGTAACCTCTCGTAAATATTCTTTCAATGGCTTTGGATCTATACCATCCCAATTCGTTCGATTGTCCGGTGGGTATTGTGCAATACCAGATGTTATGTTCTTCAAATTACCACTCATTGCCTCTCTTTTTAGAAATTCCTCCATTGTTATTATATCTAAACCGTCATGTTCATATCCAACTTGTTCCATGTGATAGAAATCATTGTATGAGAAATGCACACGTTGTTTATCTCGATCCTTTCTTAGTAAGTAAACTCCCTGGGACGGTGGCAAGACTAATGTCCTGCCCATGGCGTGTGCCATGACAACAAATGTTTCCATTGCCATTCTTGCATTATTAAATCCACCCCCTGATATAGAATAGATTATGAGCAAAATGAGTGTAAGATATGCACAATATCTTTTCACAACCAACAACAACTTACCATCAGGTTCAAAAGTTAAATACTTTCTATTCTTTGGATCATTCCCAATAGGACTTTTAAACTTGGCATCACTTGGTATATCCTTCCAATAGATCATTTCTCTAGCAACGTTATTAGATGGACCACCGTGATCAGCACAATTCAATCCAGAGAGGTCATGTAATGGTGGTTCTTTCGCATTAATATTATTATTAGTAGTATCAGAAGTTGATACCTCAGAAGATACAATACCATTGGATGTAGCAATTTGTTGTACCTTTCGTTGTTTCTTTAATAATTCATTATGAATTTCTTTATGTGCACCACCTAAATGTTGCATCTCGAATTGCAATTGTGCATGTTTATGTATATTATGTGGATCGGCTATATGATGATGTAAGAAGTTACCAGTCATTGTAACGAATAAACATGTTGCTAGGAAAAGTAGGTAGGTTTGAGATGAGGCATTTGTAGATGGTGCATTTGATGTAGGCGGTCGTTTGGTTTTGGCTGGTGTTGGAGGAGAACCTCCGTTAATTATATTCGTTATTACACTATCATCACCATCGGATTTTTTACTTCTATTGTTTATTGGTACGGTTTCTCCAGAATTTGGAGAGTAGGAATAGTCGTCGGCGTCTGCCATTGCAAACTAGATAATAAGCCACCGCAAGTATTTAACCAACTCAACTCTGCTATTGAATAACAACAACAATAAATAGCATAATAGCATAAACAATACTTGTTGAAATCGGTATCCTTTGCAGCCCTTCTCTTTCGACAACAATAATAACAATAGATTGGAGAGACTCGGAGGCTATTAGAGGGGATCGATTGGCGCCAATGTATACAATCAGCTTATATTGTATAACACTCTCGTTAATCAGCATTTATACTATTTCAATTGGTGGTGGTATGATTTGAGTCGGTATCCTTAAAGACAGATGAGAGTTTACTGAGGTATTATTGGCAATGGCAATGGGCAAGAGGATTTTGATGGATTATATTACTTTCTGAGTATAACAGCTACACTTCAGGTTTGATTGGCGGTTTTCTAAGTATATCAGTGTGGTTAATTTTATAAAGAGAATCGAAGTGCAAACTCCTCATACAGCCGAGTTCTATGTGTGGTCTTTAGCTTAGATACTTTGTTGGGTTTGGGATTATTGACTTCGTTAGTAACTGCATTTAATACTGCTGCTAAGAACAACATTTAAGTCGGTCCGAAGATTATAATATCTACAAACTCACGTTAACTTCACACGAACCAAAAAATTACAATATTATAAATACTTATATTGTGCCTATATTTAGTATCACTGCTATCAATGCATAAATATGGGCGATAATATTGATTTGGAAGGTGGTGAGGTTAATATTGATGAGATAAGTTATATTGATGAGGAGTACGACGATGAAGATATGAAAAAGGACGAGAGGCTAGACAAAAACACATATCTTAGACTAAAGCAGAATGACCCAACTGTTACGCATTTGCTCATATTATTGGATGAGAATTATTTCAACAATGTAAATTGGAAAGAAGACGGTGATTTTATATCAGCTAATTCACATCTTCAGATGTTGAAATTTAATGCCTCGATGCATAGATCATACAATCAACACAACAATACAACAATTTTCCAGCGTCGATAAATGCTACATTTTGGGACAAGAAGGACACAATTTACCTGCTAGACAACAACTTCAAGACTTCTTCTCGTGCATTAGAAGCAGCTCCTTTGATGAATTATGCTTTACTTCAATTTGTATTAATGATAAGTTTGCAGGAGAACTGATCTTTAAGGGATTAGCTGGTCATACCTAATACAAGTCTCACAAAGTTAGAAATCGCGCATGCTAGATTGGGAAGAATTGGATGTAAGGCAGTAGGCAAAGTATTGAATCACCCAAAGTCCAAATTGATAGACCTCTGTCTTGATTATACTTATCTTGATGATGAAAATCTTGGTATTGTTTGTGACGCGTTGTTAGGCAATAGTAAGATGAAGAGGCTATCCCTTAGTGGCAACAAACGTATTACGTCTGATGGTTGGGAGGCACTTTCTGCTGTCATACAACATCCGAAGTGCCAACTAGTTGTATTAGAACTGCAAGATACTTTGATAACTGACGATGAATTAGATATATTGGGTAGTGCTTTACATTGCTCGACATCAATGAAGACTCTGAAACTAAATTACAATGATCATATCAGCAACATTGGTTGGCAGATGTTACTCAATCAGATAACACAAACTTCAATTAGAAATTTGGATCTAAGCGAAAGCAAGATTGATGATGCCTGCTTAACTACATTGGCCAACATGGGTGGTAAACTGAAGTCCTTGGATCTGAGTGAAAATGGAAATGAAACAAGTTCAACTACTCTATTGGGGTGGGAGTCTTTCTTTAGTTCATTGAAATCAAGGGGATGTCAGCTAGTGAATCTAAATATCTGCGGAAACAAAGTTGGGGATGCAGGTATAGCCTCACTCGGAGCTTTATTGAGTAATAAAATGAAGACACTGGACATGTCTGACTTGGATACAGATGATGACAGAGTATCATCCCAAGCTTGGGTATCATTTTTCACAGCATTAGAAGATTCAAACTTAGACCTAAAGAGGTTTAACCTTCGTTCAAATCAAATTGATGATGAAGGGATGCAACTTTTGGTCAGTTTGATTTCAGATATGAGTTCACTAACACATTTAGGTTTGGGAAGCAATTACTTAGTGACATCTGCCGGCTGGCAATCCCTTGCAAACCACCTACAAAGTCCTAACTGCGCATTGGAAGAACTCGAACTAGAAAACAATCTCGATGATGAGACGTTGGTTGCCTTTGCAAGGATCTTGGTACATGACAAAACTTTGAAACGTCTTATTATATGCCAAGACGATGACTTGATTACCGAGAGAGGATGGCAAGCAGTTTCAAACCTTATCTGTAACAAGGAAAGCGTCATGGATACGTACAGCTCTAACCATACTCTTCATGATATCCCATATATGAATGTACCAGATAATCTTGTCTCATCTTTGACGTTGAACAAGAATGAGGACAAGTTAGAAGTTGCACGTCAGAAGATTCTACAGGCCCACTTCTCTGACGATTCACCAAATATGCAAGAGTTACTTCATATGGAATTGGAGATGATGCCGACTGTGATTGCTTGGATCGGTAAGCCAGCCCATATTGGATGGAAAGGTACAAGTGTGTCCGGATTGTCTGCTATGTTCAATCTAACACGAAAAGTGCCTGATCTATTTGATTCGAGTGCTCAAAAGAAGTTATCTGGAGCAAAGAGGACCCGTAGTATGCAGACTGGGGTAGACGAGAGTTGTGAAGACTAATGTTTGATTGCAGGGAAAGGTCTCACAAGCAGTCATATTATTACATTTAGAGATACAATAAATAATAAACATATAGTGATGTACTTGCACAAAACATCTACTCTACACAGCCCAAATCCCTCAATCTTGTGCCTCGTTAGATTCCCAGGGTACTACATCTTCTTCTCCATGCTTAAATGGTCTCACAGAGACAGTATCCAAATCCGATGTATCAATACTTGTACAGTTTCCTCGACAGTTATGTTCCTTCTTTGGGTGTGTATGGGTATGCTTAGCTTCCTCATTATCATCACAATTTCGACAAGCATGTTCCTTCAAAGGATGTGTATGTTCTTCATTCTCCTTCTGCGGGTGATGATGTGTATGTTTATGATCTGATTCATGTGTATGTTTTGGTTGCTCATGATTTGGATACTTTGGATGAGTATGCTTTGATTCATCTGTTATCATGCTGCTAGCATTGGGTAGCTGCAACTTTGATTCTTTGCTTTTGCTACTTTCTCCAAACAACTCTCCACTAAAGAAGGCTATTGCAATAACAACAGCAAAACTAATGACCAAGAGCGATATTAACAACATACATATCCTTTTATTCTTCCGTATCTTAGACGCCATAGTTTTAGGCTGACATGATACCTCTTCGTCTATATCATGTGTTTGCATTATTGCAGGAACATTATCCTCGTCATCTTCTCTCCTCTCATAATGCAGAAACTTTCCCTTTGGACTGAACTTTGGGGCACCTAATTCTTCATCTTCATCGATATCTCTACTAAACACATTAGTATCTATCGAAGCACATGACGATGTGGAACTATCATCGTCACCGATACTGCTGCAATTCGATTCTTCTTGATCCTCTCTACACATTGTTGAATCTGTTTGTGTTCTACGCTGCTCTGATGAAATGGCAAACATATCATCCACATCCTCAGCCCTGGTTATATCCTCATTCATTGTGTTGGAGTTCTATCTCTCGTCCTCGTTTAGAAGAAGTTGCCTTCAACTTCATTGTTGCTCTGTTGGGCGATGGCAATCGCCGCCTAAGCCCAACTACATACTCACATAGATAGGGAGGAAGTTTGATTATCGTTTAGTACCCCATTGTTGCTTTTATGATGGACAGCGGCAATAACTATCCATTAGTTGAGCCTTTTGTCTGCTTTTGTCGTAATTTATTCTCAGGTTTTCCGTTCAAGTATCACCAACGGTATTACGGCCGTTGTGAGAGATGGAGTATCCGGCCGGCACTCTACGTACCGACCGAGCTCGACTTACTCTTACTTACTTACCTTGGGTCTACTTACCCTACTTCCCTCGGTAGAGTCTAGAGTTAAGCACAAAGTATTTTAGTGAAACTTTACCCGTTAACTGCCCACTATGGGTTCAAAGATACCCTACTTAATGCAGGTCGGGGCGCGCGCCGCACAGCCCCGAGTCTCTTTATTTAAGTATGAGATTATGCATAGTATGAATTCATCCAGAAATGATTCAATGCTCAAAAGCCGGCCGAGCTGCTGCATATGAATATTTGCTTCTATGGTACTTACATACATTTAATCATCAGTATATTGGACATCTAAATTACATATTAAATACTACATATTATTAATCTAAATCATCTACACTCTAGCAACACTCTTTTAAGCTGACATTGTAACAACTAGCTCAGGTATTGACTCGCCTTCTTCCCAATCTCTACTAGCAAATGAATACACACCATTAGATGTTGGCTCTGTATATAGCTTGAATGTTACAGCAGTATCATACAAACTGCTAATAAATGCAGGTGTAACATCAACCTGTATCAAAACTAATCCAACTTCCACTCCTTTAGCAACGAACGAGTCAACATAGAAAGCATCTTTTGCATCCGGTGGGTTGTTCCAGGATACTGATGAGTCCTCCCAACGTCCTGCAGCTGGTAGCATATCAACTTTTATCAAGTCTTCTTCATCTTGATGTGTTATCATATACAACCACAATATAACCTTGCTGATGTCTAAATCAATAACACTACCCGACATGAATCTATTTCTATTGATAGATGATAGATCAAATCGTATATATGATATCTGTTCATCACTTTCGACACTTAGCTCTTTAACAACGCCCCATCTATAATCAGGATTTGATCTCATTGTAGTAGATACTGAACTAGCACCAATTCGGATATCCCCACCTTCCGACCAGGGTGTTATCTCAGTCATTACACTACCACTACTTTCACCGGGTTTCGTTTGCCCAGGCTTGAATGGTCGATTTATAATAGGATCTGATATACTATCCACAACTGGACTTGATGTTGGTGGACAGTTTCGACAACTATGCTCCTTCTTTGGATATGTATGAGTATGCTTAGATGATTGCAACTTTGATTCTTCACTCTGTCCTCTACTCTCACCAACCTTTTCGCCAGTATAGAAGATAATTGCAATTACTACTGCAAAAGTGATGAGTAGAAGAGATATCCATATTCCACATTTCCAATTGCAATATCTGTTATGAGATTGAGTTGATATCGCGTCATCGAGGGGTTGCATTATTGCTGGGTTATCTTCTTCCGATTCTCTCTTTTCATATCGTATAAACTTTCCCTTTGCATTGAACATCGGCACCCAATACAGCATCATCTTCAACAGTACTATCCTCCGCTTCTACAATATTAGTTGTATCGTTCTTGTCACCCTCTTTTGTTGCATCTAGACTATTGCTGTCGCTATTATCATCTACATCCATACCCATCGTCGAAACATAACTCTATAACTATAATAATTGTGGGATTCTCTTTTAGTTTGTGTTCATAAGTATGAACTGCATCAGTCGGCCGATCATTCTAAAATATAGACGAGCTCCAGCAGTGAATATGTACTGCACAACTCTTCCTCCTTTTCATCATTAAGCAGCATAGTATGTGCAAAGGAGGTTTGGTGTTTTTCAAAAGTTAGGCAAAATTCTACTCACTTCAAACTTTGGCGATAAACTGAAGAAGGATGAACGAATTCTACCTTTAACTGGTGAGTGGATAGCTTATTATCAGCCATTCAGAATGTATTATTTGTTCACCAATAAGCCACAAAGAGCGTAAGCAAAGATGCCAAGATACGATTCCTACAGAGCACTCGGCAGGATACGGTATCAAAGGTAATAGGGAGGAAGTATCTTGTGTTGCCAAGCTGTGATAGTTATAGTCTCGTGTTGCTCTGGATGATATTCAGATAGTAGATATTTGGCAAGAATAACTGCAAGAAATACACTGCAATTATCTGAATACGTCTCTGTCTATCTACATGTTTCATACCTTTTCCTTTTCTACTTAACAATTCATACTCTATTCATAATCATACCTCAACGGTATCCTAGGAATACATAATCATCTATAATCATCCACGAAGATTACGAGCTCTCCATTCTTCCTCTTCCTCAAAACTATCCAGTTCTACTTCATCTTCTTCATCTTCAGAATTGTACCAATCTTCGTCTTCATCATCGTCGTAATCATTAAAGCTCTCATCATCGCTCCACCCGAATATCCACGCGCACAACTCATCACCATCTTCGGCGAGGCATACGTTGTCCCAGATCTTATCGCAACGATCTGCATTGCTTTGTAACATAACTTCAGGATCACACTATATTAGAGAGGAAAGACATTAGAGACAAGAGAAGTTTCACCAAATAACAATATCTATGTCTCGAAGTATATCTTACCATTTTCTCTTCGTAATCTTCATCGAAGTTATCCTCAATACTATCACCACATAGATGAATAAGTAAAGATGATATGACATGAGAATGCAAGAATTTAGACATAAGAGATGCACACGAAACAACTGGAGCTAAACAAAGCTAGCATGACTTACCCATCCTCTGCAATATATTCTTCATCAAGCTCATCATCACTCCATTCATCAATGTTGTCTCCTGAGTCGATTTCAACTGCTGCTGCATTCATCCATGTATTTGACTTTTCATAGTCCTCTTCATCACTACGTTGAGTATAAGGAATGGTAACATAAGATAGTAATAGTTTGAGATGTGCTGGGGTATCTTTATCATATCTCTCAGTCGATACTTTGGAACACTTAGACACTTACTCATCATCCTCCCATTCGTCTTCTTCTTCTGCTTCTTCATCTAGTACAGGTATATCTTCGCCTACTTCATCATCATCGTCCTCTTCCCATTCATCCTCTAGACCTTCCCAAAGTTGTCGACGTCGATACTGCTGTTCATTCTTCAAGGTATGTTCATCGTGCTCTACTATACTACCGTCAGCCTTATGATTAGGCGCTACTACACTCTTCTTCACAGGTTTATCAAGAGATATGATATCACGAGAAATACTAATAACAGTTGCAACAATAACTAGTATAACGAATGATACAGATGGTATTGTAGAACGTGATGCAACCTTGGTCGGAGGAGAAGTCATTTTTTTTATGATCAAGATTTTGGCTAAGTATTTAAGATAATCAACTGAGTTCATTAGATGACGCCGATCCCATTGTTCTATTTAATAGTGCTATGATGCATACATTAAACTTGATGGGCCGTAGTTCATTATAGGCAATAGGTAGATGATAGACGAGGAAGGCAGTGATAACATCAGGCAGTTTTGCAAAAAAGATAGTCGGTATCCTCCCCTTGAAGACAAAATCTTTTCTACATGCTTACAAAGCAAGCTATTGTGCTACCGGCAACAATATCGTAACTAGCCTTCCCTCTATTCGTCTCTCAAGAGATCAGTATTAGCGGATTTATAGGAAGGATCGTGTAGGGGGGGATGACGATGAGGAGAAGATAAGGATACCGTCAAACTTCGTGAATAAGTGTTGTGGGGAGGATATAAACAGAAATATATAGATTGTTGGGGAATAACAGAATATTAGACAAAGGGGTGGGGAGGTACAGAGATGAGAATTATCATAGACTCTACTTTACTTTTGTTCTTCCTTCTTCCACTCTTGTCTTCTGGTAGTGATAATCACACCAATCGTCGACCAACTAAAGCAGCACTACGGAAAGAACGAAGAGAACGGTTGCAACAACAACAAAAGGAAGGCAGTGATAGTGATAGGGAGAGCAAAACCAATACGAACTGTCCTCCACGACAGCATAATAAAAGAAAGTTTGCAATATGGAGATCTTCACGAAGAAGACAAAAGCGTATAACACGCAAGGCATATCGTATGGGTATCCTTGCCTCTTTAGCTTATCATAACTTTGATACAAAAGATAATGAAACCAATTCTTGGGAGTTTTCACTTACAGACGATCCTCTACCGATTCAATATTTATTAGAAGAGTCTGATAACAGATCCTTTACTACAAAAACTACGGGGAAGAAGAAGGAAAGAAGTTTAGTGCATACAATAGTTGCAGGGGTTATTGCACGGTTACAAGTATCAAAATGTCAAATCCACTATAAAGTTGCTCAAATGCTTCAATTGGGAGTATCAGACCTCAAATTATACGAATCACCGAATAGAGTATTATCATATAAAAAGCAATGCAAACATAAGATACTAAAGCAACATGGAAAGGGAAAGGAGTATACTGTAGAATGGTACTTTAGTGATTGGCATGAAAAGAACAAAGTAAAGGCATGGCATGATACTGATCTTATCATTGCAACTTCAGGTACGGCTGAGATTGTTTTGTCTTTTGCAGGCACCGCATCAACTGCTGATGCACTGACTAATGTACAAACTCTGGAGCCTGTAAAACATAGTCGGCTATTCACAGATACAAACTCGACAAGTAGTATAGAAGGCAATATACATCGTGGCTTCTTAAATGCCTACTCCAGAGTATCTAGAGGACGGATAAAACAACTCAATAATAATGGACACAATATCAAATCTAACTCATTAAAGAGTTTTGACCGCCTCTTCACTCAATGTATAACACAACAGAGATCAAGGAAGCAAAGTAAAAGTACAGCCGTAGCTATCATGCCAACAAATATCACCGAAAAGGAGAAAAGGAAGCATGAAAAGAGGTTGCAACAATATAATGCTCAAGTTTGCAACAGTAAGGATTATAAGCTGATGGATATACTCAGAAATGTTACAAGAACAGCTCTTAAGTCTGGCCAAACTGTACATGTAGTTGGGCATAGTCTCGGAGGAGCATTAGCTTTGATACACACTCTAGATATCATCATGAATCAACAAGATATACCAATCAAGAAGCTTCACCTTTGGACACTGGGAAGTCCAGAAGTGGCTGATAGTCTCTTCTTCCAATCAGCTGGTCAATATTCTAGACGTCTACGTCACTTCCTCAGTGACAGTTCAAGATTTCATAGATATGTCACACAATCAACTAAAACTTGTGCAACAGATATGGTAGCCTCAATAACATCTTCTAGCTTGAATAGACGCGGTTTTAAACGAATCGGAGGTGTGAGAGGTACCGTATTGCATACAATAGAACCGTCACTAATACCATACAATGTATCCGGAGGAGAATTGCATGAATTGAGGACATACCTTCGAGGAATATCATCCACTGCATCTACTGAATTAAATACAAACTTTCCTTTGAAACTGAGGAGGTGGCTTGGCGAATCAGTAGTAGAAGAAGACATTGTTGAGGCATGATGTACAAAATAGAACAGAAAACTGCTGTAAACATCTGATTACTTTGGATTGAGCCTTTACTGTAAAATGTCACATGGTAAATAACTTTCGTCATTATTGCATATACGTATCAGTACACGCCCAAAGTTTTCAATGTATCCCTGTTGTATGGCATCACCAAGTTTCAATGTTTTCGGTAGAGCTTTATAGACACTTCCTTCAGCAGCTGAATTGTTATCTGGTCTCTCGACAATTAGTTCTACTTGAGTACTATCAGATACCTTGCCGGGGTTACTACCCGTGCTACACACAGTGATGATATGCTGCATATCATTCTGTTCGGAGAAAAACCGGTATGATGATGAAACTGCATCCTTGGATATTGGTGAACACGTCTGATCATCGTCGTGGAACAGTATAACCTCGAGGTATAGACGATCCTCCGGCTTGACTCTTACATTGCCAGTTGATTTTGATTTGATTAACATACTCCGTACTTGCTTTGATACAGGTTTCTTCTTCTTCTTTGCTGGATTGCTGCTGCTGTCTTCCACCATTAGGAATGCTGTTTGGATTCTTTGTTGGAGGTCTTGTTGAGATTGTTCTTGTGGCGGTTGTTGTAGCGGAGCTTTTGCATTGCTGCTTTTACTATCCACCTCCATTGATGTAGGTTTTGTGTCTATATCAACCTCATCTTCTTTATCATTACTTCCCTCTGTGATATCCATGTCATCGTTGTCAGAATCACTTTCTTCTTCCAAAACACTCTTGCTCGGACCATCATCACCATTGGTACCATTCAGTGCATATATTCGTATCACAACAACATCAAACTCATTCACATATCCAGCACTTTGTGCATCATGTAATGACATTGTATTTGGTAATCTTTTATATCGTTTCTCAGTTTGTGTTTCATTACCACCAGAAAGCAGCGGCGGATATACAACCAATAGTTCAGTTGATATATCTTTACCCAAGTTACTGGCAACACTGGATGCTACTTTTCCAGCAGTAGACTGTCGTGAAAAGAATTTGTAACTTGTACTACCATCATTACTACTTTGTTTGTCCACAACACCAGACACGTCCCATAGACGAACAAGTTCAAGATGAAATCGGTCTTCCATTCTAAGCTTCTTGTTCCCTTCGGATCGTTGTTTGAGTAGCATCTGTCGTACCTTGGCACTAACTGCCTTCTTTTTCTTTTTCTTACCGCCTTTATTATTATTATCTATACCTTGCAATAGTGCATCTAATCGTTGTGCACGTTCCTTCTCGGTTGGTTTCTTCTTCTTCTTTGGTTTGTTGTTATTTGATGTATTGGCTTGACGCTGTTGCTGTTCTAACTGTATCTCTGCATCTGCTCTTGTTTCTACTGCATTAAATATTTCAGATGGTTTTAGTATACTGCCTTGTTGTGATACACCCACTCCGGTCCATTGTACATTACCCGCTGAAGTAGTTTGATTATTATTATCTGATTTAACACCAGCCATATTATTTGCAGCATTTGGATTGTTATACGCAAACTCTTCATGCTTTAATACATTTCGACTTTGCCATTCTAGGAATTGTTTTAGTAATTCTTCCTCTGCATCATCATTCTTATCAATACTACTGTCTGTTTTCGTTGGATATGGAAGTATAACCAATTTACCTGAAGGGTACCATCCTAAGTTTTGCAATGTTTTGCTGTTTGGACCAATAGTTTGTGTGAACTGCTTACATATAGATGTTATTACCTTGGCTGGATAATATGATATATCCAATACCGTAATATCATTTAGTAATGTAGTATTAACTTTAGATAGGATAACATCCATGAGTTGAGATAAAGTTGAATCAGCTGAGAGTACACAAGATGTGCTCTGAAATTTGAATGACAAAGATGACTCGGTTGATGATGGTACCAAATTAACAGCATCTTCTTTACTATCTAACAGAGATGACTCTAGTAGGAGGTATATGGTAATATCTCCCATGATATAGATGAGAGGACGTATACGCCTATGTAGAGCGAGTGGAAGACTTAGTCTTTAGTTTGGACTTAGCTCACTGTTGCATCGCTAAAGTTTGCTCCATCATTCCACCGCACAACTACTAACCATTCAACTCTCTCATAGGCGGATATAGGCACTTATTCAATACAACCATGTCATTAGCAACAACAGGAGGAGGAGGCGGTTTAGGCGGCGGTGGTTTATCCACAGCCGCAATGGCTCATGGCGGACCAAACGCTCAAAGTATAGCCCAAACACAACCAACACATACCCACTCTCAAATCCCCGGAGGAGGCAGTGGAAGTGGTTTCTCAAACGTACCACTAAATGTAGCATTAGGTGCCGACCTACTAGATAAGAATCAATCCTTCATAACTTCCAAGAATGTACGTAATGTAGCCAAGTTACCAATTGTCGCAATAGATATATACGGTGATCAAACATCCACATCGTATTATCCACCATTATCAAAAGATGATACTTCAGGAGATGGTAATGAGAATGAAATGATTGTAATGATGAGAGCTATGGAAAAATTACAAAAGGGTGTATTGGCACGTACTGTTACTAATAGTACAAGTGGTGATTATTATGACGGTACGAATGTTACATTGAAAAAAGATGACACCGCCTCATACAAGGCAATTAAAAAATATTTAAATAATGGTGAGGGATATGGTAATGTACTTGATAATGCCATGATTACTAATAAAAGTAATGGCAAGAAGAGTAATAATGGTGATAGTGATATTGAGGAAGTTATTATCATCCCACGTCCACATTTACTATTGGGATTGCGTAATGTTACTAATATGAATGATGCTGCCAAATCTACATTTGCTTCCATCCTTCCCACCACCAACTCAAACAATACCAACAATAATGTAATTGATCAAGATGATAACACAAATTCAATAGCACTAACAACAATCTCACTAGATGGCGCAACAACTCCCAATAATGATGATTATGACCGTGTAGCATATTCAATGCGTCTATCATCTAAAAAGAAGCTAATGACTATATTACCAGAGGAAGCATTGGGATTAATTATTGCACAATGTAAGAAACATGTATTGGAATGTTATTTAAAGGAAGTGGGTGATTGTGAATTAAACAATTATGGTATTGATAAAAATGGAGGTGGAGAGGAAGAGGAGGATGTGTTTATGGATTTGCCACCGGCATTTGCCATACCTGGCTGGGCTGCGTTTGATTCAACTATTGAGGCGTTAATTGATGCTGCCAAAAGTTCCAACTGTGGTCCATCATTGCATCAACGTTCTGTGGCAGCATGTGTCGGTGCATTATTACCACCACCAACTACACAGAAAAAGAAGAAGAATGAAAAACCAACTGGTCCAACACCTAGTAACTTGACAAAGTTATTAACTGACGTAATGACAACAAAGGATGCCGAGGCTGCCAAGGAGGCGACCAAGACCGCGGCATTGAATCGTACTGACCCTGTTGAGCCTGATCCATATGTACCATTAGTTGTATTAGTCGGTGCAACTAAAGAAGGACTTGAATTAACTGCAGTACAAATTACAAAGCCTCAGGGTAGTGAAGAGGAATTACATTGTCCATTTGGTAATATATCGGTCATTTCATCAGTTTGTTATACTCACTCGTCTGATCCATTGAGTATATTTAAATCAAGTTTAGATGAACTTCGTGAACAAATTGGTATTATCACGCCCGAGAGTGAAGAACCAACGACTTTTGTTACCTATGGTACACTCGAGACACAGAAAAAGTTATCAACACAACTCAAGTCAATATTAACAACCTATGGTAAGAATGGATCAAATGATGATGATAATTGGGATGGATGGGATGAAGATATTCCAATAGTATCAACCAAGGAGGAATGTGTCTCACTAGGATTGGCAATTTTGGCTGCATCGGTACATGGTCGTGTACGTCTTATTGTATCACACAAGGGCACTGATGGTAAGATGCGTCCCAAGGCCAAGGCTGGTATTTCGGTACAAGATGTTGCAACTTGTGCTGTTGCCGTTAGTTATAATTACTTTGGTGGTAAGGATGATGATAAGAAGTGGACTGAACCAAAGGTTATCTTTGACTTTGATAGACGTGTCCCCGCTGGTCCATATCAGATTGATATGACTGCTGCTGAATGTGCTGCACATGTTAAGTATGGTACGAAGACTGATGCTTGTTGTATTGAAGATGAGAGTGAATTGATTGATACAGCCTCCAAGTTGGAAGGATCAAAGGGTATTCCTGACCGTGAAGCGGCAGCCTTACAATATCGATTCCGTATGTATCAAAAGACATCCCGGTCAGGTGAATGGATTCAAGTTGGTGATGATATGCGTCCGTTGTCCATGAAGCATAGTCAAAAGGATGAGGGTGCAAGTGGTGAAGATTATTATGTTGCCTTGGAAAATTGTGTATTGGAAATTAGCTTAAATACCGTGGGTATCCTATCAACTGTATCCCGAACTAATGGTGAAACAATTGTCCAAGCCACCAAGTCGGCACGTAATTCCAAACTCTTGCGATGGGGTGGTATCATCGGTTCCATCCTATTCATTGGTGGATTCCTCGTCAAGTCATTCGTGGAAGAACGTATCTTTGAAAGAGATACACAACGTGTATTAGCATACTACAAGCATGCGGCACCCAACTCGTTTAATGATGGTGATGAACGTCATGCTCGGTATATGGTATGGAAGTATAAGAATAAGAAAGACAAGTTGTGGCGTCGGTTGGAGGTCAAGTATAATATGCCTGTGAAGCATGCCTGGGAATGGGATGATGATGATGATGTGAATGATGGAGGTAAGAAGGAAGAAGAGGATGAGGAACAAGATTTGGATAATGAAAGTGAGGGATCGGAATCAAAGAGTGGGAGTGATGGTGATGAGTTATAAATGATCATCAATATCACTCGATGTTAGACATGGATAGAGAAGAATGCTAGTAAAGACCAATGAGTTAAGTTAGAGACAGCTGGATCTTTCATTTTCTTTCTCTGAAAATTTCACTTGCTCAGATAATAGATGCCCAAGGCATTGTTGTTTGCTATTGCTACATATATTATCATCAAGAAGAATAAAAGACTTATTAACATGTCGAGGAAGAGGGATTGCGAGTACAAGCTTTGCTTCTATGGATACAACAATCCAACAATCACTGTGACAAGTACGTCAGACAATCTTCTATGTATCGACCACTCGACCAAAGGGCAGATACAATATGATGTTACCAATATTGATGGTGCAGCTGCTTATATTGTTGGTGTGTATAGCTTCAAGTCAAGTAGTAAAGTTGATTTGATCCATAAAGAAAGCAAACAAGTTATTGCAAGCTGGAATTATATTACGCTTTGTTATGATGCTACTAGCCACCAAGTTGATGCTAGCAAGGCCATCCAAAGCATCAAGTCTATATTAAAGTCGTTACAAGTAAGGGGAGATTAAGAGAAGTAAAATAACCAACTTATCTACTTATCTACCCTTTGTTAATAACTTTCTAGTCATGAACATACCAGCAAAACTTAACCCATACCAGGTAATGGCATATCCAACATGTACACTTGGGGGTATCTTAAACTCACCAACAAATTCTCTTGTCGGTTTTACTGGAAATTGCTGTTGTACCGTCTCTTCTTTGTCATTAGTATTGATTTCAACAAAGAGGGGTGGATGAACATTACTTGGTGTACATGTTATTTCCTCCATTGCTGTACGATCCATCCATAGTAGTTTGTCAACTGTTGATGAATTATCATTGTTCATAGATTGTTTAGTAGTAGTATCTAATCGAGATGGTGGAGAATATGTACCCGGAGTTTCAGTGTTTGATTCCATAGCCACAAGCTGTACAATATCACTTGGTTCATCCCATGATGTTGTAATTCGATTCGATTTGTTGATGTAATGTCTTGGTATCCATCCTCTATTCACCCATACGATTGTTTCTTCTTGTGATGATTGTTTTGTGGTGTACTCTTTTCTTTTGATTGATCTATTGGTTGTTCGTTTAACTAATCTACCTAACCATTCTCGCTTAGTCTTTGCTGTATTAGTAGAACTTTTACTATCATTATTATCATCTGTGATAACCAACGGAGTTATTACCCAATATCCCTGTGTACTGGAACTCATACCACCACCACTCCTACCACTATTTGGACCAGATTCGGCTAATGCACCTGGTGGCGGACCTCGTGGACCGATTAAGATCTGTTTGTCATGTTGATATTTACCTTGTAAATTTACCCTTCTGTAACTTTTACTTTTTGCATCAGTATCTGTATCTTTACTATTATTCTGTAGCAATTGCCAATCACTAAAACTAGACAATGGATCTAACTCCAAATCATCTTCACGTTTCTTAACCATATCAACCTTTTCAAAGTATCGTTTCGTTTGCCATGATCCCAATCCAAATGTTAGTAGACATAATGATGGGAAGAATATCTTGCCCACGGTATCAGTTGTAGATGATGATGTAGTTGCAGTAGTAGCAGCTTTGTTTGTTGATTTACTACGGATATATACGCGGGTAGTAGAGGTTGATACTATGGCGTTGGTTGGAGGTATGGGATGTTTCAGTAGTATACTACTCCTGTAACAAGTTGATATTTTTCTTGATGATTGTGATTGAGAGTACAATCTGCTCATTGCTCGACCAACAAGGCGATTTGACATACTGCTGAATACTGAAATCATGATAATATTGTTCTGAGGGAGTTTTCCACGGCGCTATTATTATACTTACCAGATTATACTTATATCACATATCAATCAACGAACATGAGTCATTTGCAGAGATTTCATGCATAGAAAACAACTCTGTTTTGTAGTGGAACCAACAATTATGCGAGTAAATAGCTTCTTGCGTGAGCTACTTATTGATTGCAATCACTGATATCCTACATAGTAGTTATGTATATCAGTAACTCATACACACAATAACGATGTCTGGATTGAAGAAAACAAAGAGGGGAGCTACTACCGCCAAGAAGAGTACAAAAAAGAGATCAATAAAGTCACTTGTCGGCAACCTTATTGTTCTCTTCGTCTACATATGTATACGTGGTAGGCAATCTATCAAGACAGATCTTTCATCCTATCTTGACTATACAACAACACAAATTGCAACTAAGAATAAGAATGATACCGTGCACATATCTGACGATTACTCTGTTTCTACTGCACCGCTGTTCTTTCACTTATCTCCTGGAAGTAGTGGTACAAAAACATTGTTCCAAGCGACTTGTAACATGGGCTTCCCATCTGTCCATCACCTTGCCTATTGCTTTTCTCAATCTAAAGGAATACACGGTGTAGAAGATTCTATAGTGGAAGGACTACGGTCTCACCTAGAAATCATGCGATTGTATGAAATGGCAAGAAGATGTTGTAAGTATCATGAAATGGGGAAGATACATTTAGACGAGAAAGATATTGTTATGATCACGAATAATAATAATCTATCTACAGAAACAGATTTATGTAGTACTTCAATTGGTGATTGGAAAGAAGATCTACTTCATCATCTAACGAAGTTAATACAAAGTGGTATCGTTGGTTTGTTTGACACTCCGTATCCATATCTGACAGAACAAATATTGGAATTGTCAAAGAAGTATCGTAAATCAAGTCCAATAGTGGCCATGACGAATAGAGAAGCGACTAGTTGGGCTAATAGCAGATTCAAGCATGAGTTACTCTTTTGCAGACATGAGTTTTCATACATGCAACTAGGTGCTAGTGAGTTTGATATCCTCGGTTGTATAGATAGAGCATTCCAATCATCATCAGAGTCATCTCCTCCAGTTCATTTCTGGCAAGTATTTCATACTGAAAAGTATATTGATTCGGAACTTCTGAAACAAGGCATGGTTCGACAAATGAATCATTTCCAAGAAACATATGCCCCAATTGCCAATTATGCTCCAGATATGTTTGGCAATCATTCTAAGAAAATGAGCGATGATCAATTTGAAACAGATATTTGTGGACTTATCCTAGACAATACCCGTGCTTATGAATTTAAATGGCAAGATAGATACAGACCAAATACTCTTCGTTGCCGCGGGAGATCAAGATGGGACATGAAGAAAGATATATTTGTCGAGGTAAGTGTATGATCCCTTGTCATATAATTTGAACCATACTATCGTTCTCACTATTCATATCGACGACTCAGACGTATAAAAAACAATGTGATGCAAAGTTAGAGAAAGAGTATATTCCAATCTTTCCCCAGTAACACAACTAATAAGAACGCTCAATAACTAAGAGCTTGGTATCAAAGATACCCAAAGATACTTTACACTAGGAACTTTCATGTCACCTAGAGCTATAATATAGTTATTGAAATAGTAGAGTTTAGGAGAACATATGAATAACTAGTTCATGTAATCTAAAACTAAAAGCACTTAGCTCTATATCAAGACTTCTTCCTTATTATAATCTATCAACTCTTTTGGAGGAAGCATAGGATACCGACCGACTTTTATGCGAGTAGAAGGAGTACTTCTTAATTGCCACAAAACACCATGAGTTTCATCCAGGTTATTATAGAATAAGGTTTCATCTGATACAGTAACCTCGCAACATGGCTGGACTGAAGAAGATATCAACAAAGTGGAAGACGGCCTCCGAAGACAGAAGATACTTCGGCAGAAGAGGAGGAGCTACTACGAAGAAGATTGCAAAGAAGAGATCAAAGCTGCTTGTCATTAAACTTATTATCCTCTTTGTCTACATATGCGTGCGTAGTAGACACTCGATCAAGACAGATCTTTCTTCCTATCTTCTGTATAGAACACAAATTGTTGATACGTCAGCATATCCACAGCAACAAAAGAAAGACACGATAATACATAGAGAAATGCAACTATCATCGAATAATAGAACAGCTCATGATGTTCATGATGTAAACACAAGCATGCAATTTACACCGACATTTCGAAATGAAACATGGGTGCTACCAGATACTCCCTTCACTCCATATCTTTCAACACTTGTAGATTATTACAAGCAAAACTATCAACAATGTAGAAAAAGATCCTATAAAAATCGTAAAGGAGGTATACACATAAAGGTTGCAACAAATAAGAATGGTATTCCCAAAGTGAAATCGATCGGCAAGCCAGTGCTGAACAAGGTCAATTTGAGTAAATGGATACAGCAACTACTACGGTCAAAGCAACAAACTCTTCCACAAGGCAAGAAATTATATATCTCATTCAGTAAAGGAGATAAAGATGTGAATACCACATGTCAATTTGCAAACTCGGCACCCCCCAACAGACAGCATTCTGTATTCAACTTTCAAGACATTCGACATATGCATGAAGGTAAAACATATCCAGAAGCATTACCATGGGTTGAAAGACATGCCATACCAGTATTTAGAGGTAGCAGTTGGGGAATAACCAAAGCACTTGTAAGTAAAATGGAACTAGAAGGAAAGACGAATATTGTAGAGGAAGTTGGTCGGAACAACTCACAATATCAACGTGCACCATTGGTAAAGTTTTCCAATCAATACCCAGACCTTGTAAATGCAAAGTTTACACAAGGTAAACTTGTGGAAGATAAACATTCAATATGGGTTAATAATAGAACGAATGGACTCGATCAAGTATTACCATTTGACTCAATACCAGAGGACAAATATTATACAGAATATCAAACACACATCGTCATGGGAGGAGTAGGAGCTGCATTTAGAACTGCGAGAATAATGAATCAGGGTATAGCAGTTGTATTGCAGGACTATCCTTACGAAGAATGGTTTACTCATCTCATGTTACCCTATGAACATTATATACCGTTGAATCAAAATATATCCAATTTAAATGAAACATTACATTGGATACAAGATCATCCAGAGAAAGTACATGAGATTGCCAAGAATGGAAAGATATTCTATGAAAAGTACCTTGCATATGATAAAATGAACGAGTTCTATTATGAGTTGATGTTTAGACTTTTGCTATGCTGTGGATGAGATGAGAGTCGTGAGAATAGAGAACTAAGCTTTAGTGTTTGCCATAGTAAACTAGTCTGATGCTTTTAGTTTTAGATTACAACTAGTTAATCATATGTTATTCTGCATCCTACTATATCCATAGCTAGTTCACTTCTCTAGGTGACATGAAAGTTCTCCTTTAACAGCCCTGCTTGCTTGACTTGCTTGAATGTTCGAATGTTGATACCTTCCTGGCCATAACTCTTATCAATCTCAGTGCATTTGATATTCTTTGCTTCTTCTAACAAGTCCTTGTACAATGGCGTTGAGAAGTACCTTTCGGCAGCACTAGGAAGGAGAGTAACGATACGTTTACCAGCCATCTCTGGACGTTTGGCAACTTGAAGCGGCCCAGACATTAGATCCAGATGATATACCACATGCAATTCCATCACGCCGAGCCAACTCATGAGCAGTCTTGATGGCATTCTCTGTACTGCATCTTACAACCTCATCAAAAGATCCTACATCAACATTGTCCGGTAAGAAGGGAGGCGCCGTTCCTTGTACACCATGGTCGGCAGCCTCATCTCCGTTAAGTATAGACTGCTCCATCGGTTCAACTGCAATGCAAAGCAAATCAGGATTCTTTTCACGAAGATACTTCGAGATGCCTGAGATAGTTCCTCCTGTACCGTAGGCCGCAACTACTACATCAACTTTACCTTGAGTTTGTTCCCATATCTCCGGCCCAGTGGACTCATAATGTGCGGTAGGATTCGCCGGAGATGCCATTTGATTGGGAGTCCATCCATTCTCACCAAACTTGGCAAGGAGTTCATAATACTTATTAGAAGAGCTCAAATACCTCTTATAATCTGCAAATACCTACATGGTAAATGGTTGAGCTATGGGAGGCGGACAGACGTACTTACAGAAGATGTTTTAGTAACATTTAAGTGAGTAGGAGTTTGCTTAAAATAAAATAGAACAGGAGGCCCCTCCTACTTCCTGCGATCATGAAAGATGATGAATACATTGCTCCATCGTTATACATATACATTACACCGTAGAATTACTAATATCATCATTTATCCCTACGCTTGCCTGTTTTAGTCATCTCCGTATGGATCCGACCAGGGGCTCATTTCAAAAATGATCCGACGATTCATTACAGGTAGGCGGCACCTACAAATTCCATCGATATGATAGAGAAGCTCTACCATATCAATGTAGCAATGAACAACAATCGTACCCGATAATCGTTGCCATCATATTATATTAAATAACATGTAGAATCAATATCACATATCACCACATAAGGCTGCCTGTAGATGGCGGCCTATTGGTACTGTATCTATCATCGCGTGATGTATCTCGATAGACGTGATGTATATTATCTACATTCATCGCAACTATGTTCATTATCAATTGGCAACATCAATTGTATTATGATCTACTTATTGCGGTATGTAGGTGCGATTACTAAGTGGGCGGGCGGTGAGTCGCTAATAAAAAAAAATGCCCGATTCAATCAACAACACAATATCAACACACCATTATTTATTAACTCATCACCACAACATCACAATACACCACCTTTATTAATACCAACAACAGCAACGATGAGCGAGTCCAGAGATGTTATTAAAAGGAAGATGAAGGAGATTGAGAATGAGCGGGCTGTCAACAAATCGTCGACGCGTAGCCGTTTCCTCACGCGTGCTGTCAAGGCTGCCAACTCTTCTGCTACCACGAACAGTAAACCAACTACTCGAAGTGCTGCTAAGAATAAGGAGGACACGCCATTGTCCTCATCCAATCAAGCATTAACCACCACCAATCAAGCACCAACCACCAACAAACGAAATTCCATCCCTCGTGCTGCCAAGGATAAGACGGCATTGGCCACGACCAACTCAAGTTCTAATATTGTTTCTACCAACTCTACCAAGAGGAAGAGTACCACCACCTCCGATCGTCGTTCATCTCAAAAGCGTAAAGAGGTACATCAAGACCGGTGATCCGAAGATGGGTATGCATAGGTCTGTTGAAAATCAAACTCTACGTTCTATTGGTTGTGAATCATTCAAGTTGTTGAGACGTCTTCTTGATGGAACATGTAGGAGATATGCAGTACCCTTTGTTCTAGCACTTCAACGTGATGGTCCAAGGGCTTTAAAGCTTCTTGGTGAAGGGAAGGTGCCTCAGGTTCTCCCCGAAAATTTGGAACCTGGTGAACTTCTCAAGTTTCATGCATTCAAAATGAATGAGACTCCAGAGGGTGCCACTGAAAGTAACTTTCGTTCTTTTGCCACAGCTTTGGAGATTAAAGACCTACCCAATGTAAATTTGAAGGAGCAAATTCTCAAGAACATGATATTCAAAAGAAATTGTGTCTTGCCATCATCAAAGAATCCAAGCTGGCATGGTGGTTCTGACCACACTCGAGAGGCAGCAAAGCGAAAGGAGCATGTCTTCTTTATGAAGGACTGCTGTAACAAACATAGTGTAACTTTCTTTGGCAAGGAAGGACGAACTCTACGTTGGTACTACACAAGGGAGGGCAACTGGAACCGCCAGTACATTGAGTCACTTGAGAAGAACAAGAAGACAAATGCACTCTTCAAGGCATTACTCTGGGAGGAGGGCAAGAAGAGTATCAATGAACTAGAATTCTAAAGGAGTAGATGAGTAGGAGTTTCCTATTCAAATACAAGTTGCTTGTGTGTGTAATATAACCTAAAATGTTTAGTAATCTAAATCATCTTCTACTACCTCCTCCACTTCTACTTCCTCTTCCTCTCCCAAAACTTCATCACTAGCATCACGAAGTCCTTGTCTTGCCTCAATCTCCCTCTCGTTAATCATATCCTCATTAATAGACTGTTTCCAATTAGACAGATCAACATCTGCATCAGTAAATGCCTGTAACTTCCAATAATTGTAATCACCAGGTTCTAAATAACGGATTTGATTGATGAACTTGTATGTTGATTGGTTATCTCCCCTGGGCTTTGGCACATACCACTTGCCATCTCTACAGTTCTTCTTCATAAACCCTTTACATTTACTAATGTGTTTTTTGATTACTTCCTCACTAGAATGCCGAGCTTGATGGTAGATTGTTAATTTCTCGTAAAGTAATTGTCGACCAATCTCCTTATTCCCGGTGCTGTTTAATGTCATACCCGCACATGCATCAACAATATCTTTCAAGTTTTGTCCCATCTGTTTATATGTTGATTCTGTAAAGACAGCATCCAATTCAATTTGTTTATTCTTTGCAAATGTAATGAATGTGGACAAAACTGTTGGAAGATTGAGAAAGTATGCCCAGCCTCCGTTCAGCATATTATACAATCGATCCTTCCCAATGCATTCCAACTCGCCAACCATTGTCATGTCTTTAATCTTATTGAATAATTGTTCGTTCACAGTGCCAATATTGCTCAATACTTTGTCACTGATAATATCTTTCGGGTTGACTGATAACATACTTGCTGTAGATTGGAAAGCTAACCTCAACTCTTGAACACCACGGCATATGAACCAGCCATTCAACCGATTCTTGATGACTTGCATTAGTCTATCATAATCCTTGTTGTATACATTTTCGAGTAAATCGTCGAAGACTGCCTGATCCTCATCAGATTCAAATGTACCATCTGGTTTAATAGCCTTTCCTAGAGACAGAAGAGTTGAAGCACCGGCCAATCTACTCTTCATATTCTTCTCAAGTAATGCCGCTCCTCCTTTATCGTATGGAGGTTTATTCATGAAGTATTTGTACTCCTCCTTAGCCGTGGGAAGAAGTTTACTTGCATCCCAACCTACTTTCTCCATAGCTTTTGCCAATAGCAGTAATCGAGCAGCTTCATTACCACCCTTTTTACAACCAGCTAATCGGAGTTGATACTGCTCCTCTCGTTCGGCATCAGTCATGGGCTTGTCTACTCGTTCAAATATCTGATGAATGAGACTAATGTCGTCAATAATATTCATATCCCCATCATCACCAATTGCAGTCATCATCTCCTTCCTTACCTCCTTCACACGACGATAGAAATTGTATAGAATCTTGTTCTTCTCCTTGATGGCTTCAGCAGACATTGCTCGTCCAAACTTGCGGAGACAGAAGTCAGGGTGATACATGGTACCAATTTTATGAATAAGATCCCTTTTGACTTCCCCAGATTTACCCTTGAACCAATACTTGTCGGGATACGATGAGAATACAATGAAAGGCAATGGATCGTGCTCAGCCTTCTCAGCTCGATGATGTAGCGACTGAAAGAGGTACTTGATCGAGCTCGCGGCAAAGACAAGCATACGCTTGGCTATTTCCGAAGCCTTTTCCGAAGTGTTACTACCACCAATCTCAGCCGCGAGTTCATCAGCAGCCTCTTCGAGGTTTAGATTGTCTGCAATCTTCTCGACTTTTTCATTGTATCCCTTCTCGGTATTACCGGGATTGTCAAATGCAATGAAGCACATGTCCAATAATATGATGGATTCACAGAATAGTTTTGAATCGATTGCATCTTTTCCATTTGTCGTACGGAAAGCATTCAAGGTAGCTCGTGCAAATGTTTGAACAACCATTCGAAGGCACTCTGATGCTTTTGGGTCCATAAGCGACTGCTTACCCCGTTGAGAAGACGGATCCTTTACCCAATCACCGTCTACTTCCTTTGACCAAGCACGGATGCTCTCCTTAGTGGTAGCATAATTTAGTAATGCCATTGCAGATGCACTCAATATAGGACCATCTCCCATATTAACTAATGATTCGTAGTCTTCATGTATTGATGCCACTGCTTTTTGAATCTTCTCATCATATGATACCATGGCCGATGCAATATCTTCTCTCGGCAACCGCTCTTTTACAATCTTGATCACTTCTTCCACTCCACATTTCATTTCAAGCATCAACTTATTGTCACCATCATAAGTGAGGATATACCTTAAAGGCTCGAACATCCAGGAACCACCGGCACAATCTTTTACGAGTTTCTCTAGAATATTTTCATCATTCAATTCGGCATCATTCATCGGCTCATCATCATCATCATCATCATTATCACTATTGTTACTTCCAGATCCGCCACTATTGCCGCCATTACTACCACCACCTTTATTATCACTGCCATCATTTGGGTTGTTTTTGGAGCGTTTACTGGGATTGGGATTATCCTGTTTACTTGGAGACATACCTTGCATTTCGTCGGTTAAATCATTTACATCGGAATCATCCCCTCCCGCAAGGGTGGTATTATTAATAGAACCTTGTTGCCGACATTCCTCTTCATATCGAGCAACCGCTGCTTCCCTACTTGCTTTAATACTGGCCTTCTTTTGTTCAATCTCTTCTTTACTAAGGATTGTGGTTGATGGAGTAATTCCTTCATAATAATTATCAGTCTGTTTTTCATTATTTGTAACACTAATTGCTGATAGAAGTGCAGTGATAGTTTCCAAGTCAGCTTCTTCGTCATCTAATAATTCATTAATTACTTTGTCATATATTGATCGATGATTCGAATCCTCCATACCATTTATATACTGACCTAATAGCGATAATAATTTTACAACATCTTTATTATTATTAGTTGATGGTGAATAAAAGCGACGAGTATCATGACTGCGATGAGTTTCATAACTCTTACGTGTAATTTTGGTCCGATGACGTTTACGAGGTTTCTTAGCTGTAGTTTGTGCTTTTGTATTAGTATCAGTTTGTGCTTTTGTATTAGTATCATGAGATGGACTGTTCCATCCCCACTCCTTACTTTTCTTTTGATTATGTCGACTACGTCTGGAATGTATAAATTTCTTCTTTTTAACACCCTGTTCTGTACACTCATCGATCTCATACCCTTTATTGACACGATCTTTTAAACTTTTCATTTTAAGCATATTTATGATTTTTTCGGTTAGAACTAATATTATTACCGGAGATAATATCAGCAGAGTACCAACCATTGAGACTAGGTATAACTGTTTTATCATAAAGCGGACTGTCACTATATTGTTGATACACAATTTGTGATGACGTCCAACTTAGAGCATGTTTGCTATTATTGCGGATGAATGGTAAGAACTTCATATTCAAAAATCAACAAACTATAATAGTGTTGCAATGATAATACTCCTGCCGCTGTCTTGATTAATATAATATCTATTGCAATAGATGAATTATGAGAGTGCAGAGTTGCAACACTAACTTCAAGGTGTAATGGTATACAGTACGAAACATAAGCACCTTCTACTTGTAAGTTACTAAGGTGGTGTTTATTGGTCTTATTAGGATGTATCGGCATCACTTATCTGATAAGATTGGTTGATTGTCATAAAAGAGGTTTCTTTAGTGAAAAGTGAAACATTAGGCCAGACAGACCGATCGATACTTTGATAGTATATCTGGTAACTTGGCATTCTTGCTCGTGACAATGACCTCGACTCCCAGTGCCATCATTAATGCTCTCCTCTCAACTGAGTATCCTTCCGGAATGATTTGTATCGTCTTGTATCCTTTCGTTGCTGCTACCATTCCCCAAGCAATGCCCGTATTGCCTGATGTAATGTCTATAATTGTTGTTTTGCCGGGCTTTATCTCTCCTTTTGCTTCGGCATCATTCAACATTTTGATAACAATACGATCTTTTACACTGAGACAGGGGTTCGTGTACTGTATTAAATATCATGCAACAAACGCGATATATATTGAGAAGGTGAACAATCATATATGCAAAAGAACTAAGAACACATTATACTACCTCAAGTTTAGCAAAAACCTCTCCTACACGTCCCTCACTCTGTGTATTGTTAATTCTAACTAATTTTGTCTCACCAATACATTCTGTAATATCATTACTAATACGCGGAACACCCATCGATGACGGATGTACAGTTTGCAGTTTGGTTCGAAGTTTCATGATGAGATCTTCTTTCTCTGCGGGGCTTAGTGAGTATTTCGATACTTCTTGAACAAATGTTGATTTTAATGAAGTAAAGATATCATCCACAATATCTTGTTCTGACGTCGAAGAAACCGAAGTTGTGTCGACTTTTGAAGTGTAGATTGGGGCCACTTTGGCATCGTATTCATATCTTATGATATCATCCACTATCATTTTCGCTTGTCTTTGTGTTTAAAAATGTGTTGTGATGTTATATTGCTGCTACTGCTAATGTTTGTTTTGTATTTTTATGAGAACTACCAACAATGTATACCTGTATGCATTATTGGGCTCTACATATCTTGCAAGAAGCATGTTATATTACGCATGCCCATCTTGCTCAAGATGCTGTAAATCCGACGACCATGGCCGCTCTAGGCGGCTCCGTCGCCACCCAGTATTGATGCTATATCATATGTCGTAGATATGTGTGATTTGTGTGCTTATAACGGCGATGGGTGGCATAGGAGAGGGCGTTTGATTATCTCTTCATAAGTCTTCATATCAGCATGAATGAACGAATGTGCAAAAGGATACCGACTCTAGATATTAAAGACATAAAGAGTAATGCACCACTCCCATAATTGGTCTCTTCGACGATGCTAGTGACCTCAATATAGACATTGGTATACATTGGCTTTACTCTCTATCTCAATTTTCATCGTTCTTTCGGGTAGTAGTGGTTTGGCATTGATCAGGCGACTTGATTTTGTGCTCTACCCTTTGAAACTTGAGTATAAACATTTGCAAGTAACATTGATAAAAGAATTGATACTGTAATAAGATATACAATAATATACATTAGTGGTGATGTATTAATGACGAAAGAGCTTATAACTTCGTGTACAAGTTGTACCGAAATAGTTGTTACACGGACAACTCGGATTGACCGTATAGTTTTGGTTGCGTTACTATTCATTGCAACTTATCTTGTGGATGACAAACTGAAAATATACTACAAAACAATACAACGACAACATCAGTATAGAGATATATCATCATTGTATAAAAACTCATCACTGGTAATAAATAATCATCACACAAATGATAACACCCAATCATCAGCAAAGATTCATATATTTTATAATCTATTCACAAAGAGTGCACAAGATGAGGAGAGAGTACAAAGTATCATTCAAGAACAATTCAATCTAATCAATCCCAAGTATCATAATACAAATGTCTCTATTACATCTATTGGATATAAGTTATCATCAATACCAAACAATATATCAATAACACAACATTATAATGAAGGTGGAGAAGATTTAACACTACATACTTTATGGAAGTATTGCAAAGCAAATAATAATAGAAATGTCAAGGTGGTATATCTACATTCAAAAGGTTCATACCATCCTAATGAAAGTAATCATCGATTACGAAACTTTGTCACAGAGGGTGCATTATCAACTGAATGTGCAAATTTGCCTGATACGTGTAATGTCTGTTCATCTCGTATGTCACCATTACCACATCCACATACTTCTGGTAACATGTGGTTGGCACGTTGTGATTATATATCCAAGTTAATAGATCCATTAGCTGCCAAGGAAGGCAAATTACCACCAAAGATACATGAGGATAACCCATGTAAAGGAAGAGGACGATATTTAGGTGAACATTGGGTACATTCACATCCATCCGTCAAACCATGTGACTTATATCCAGGAAAAGAGTTTACATGGGCACATCTTCGTGTACCAGAAGGCATTCTTCAAAAGGAATTAATGAAAGCACCGAGATTCAAATTTAATGAATATGTCTTACCTGGAATGTGTATGGATAAGTATCCAGAGACATTGTCAAGTGAAGACTTTGTTAAGCTTCGGAAACAGAATTATGAATTGTTCTATAACATTACAGATCTTGATGAATCTTGGTGGGGATGGGAGTTTCTACAGCGTAGTATAACTAATAGATAGCACATGGTATTCCACATACAATTGCATCTTTATATCTTTATGCTTTGATAAACACCTTACCAAATTGAGTCATCATAAAAGGGTCCAAACCTTTCAAGTTGCTCTATACTTGGCCATCTTCCTACAGCATCATCCACACTGTATAATTATACTAGCTGGTTCCACTCTCTAACTCTCATCTTCACTGTTCTCAACGTCCGCATACGAAACAGTGTTCCTGGTGCTTCTCTTGCTACGGCTGTTACCAGTAGTACTACCTGCCCCACTACTTGATGATTGTTGAGAGGGTGCTGCTCTCCAACGATTACGTCGTTTCTTCTTCTTTGGTGCTCCATTGGGAGTCCAATCTTCATCTTCATCGGCTACCTTGAGCACTCGCTTCGTCTTATCACGCTTAGTCTTCAACTTACCAGTTGAGGTTAGGGATCCCTTACCAGGCCCTCGCTGTAATATATCAACACGATGATATGTGTTAGTTAAGTGTACATGTCATAGAGAGGGAGACAGTATTGAAACAACAAGGGAACTTACCGAAACAAGCTCAGGAGTGTTCCATTCGGTCACAACCTGATACAAACGACGAAGAGTAGGATTGAAACCATTTGCTCGTTTCTTCCTCGTTACCTTCGTAATACCTGCACCGAATCCCCCATAGCCTACTTCACATTGCACAAGCTCTAATAAACGAGGCATCAACTCTAGAGGCACCTCATCGAAGGATCGAGGATGGAAGAGGTCCTTATTCATTGAAAAGAGAGCAAGTACTACCTTGTAACGAATCTTCATCCCCTCCGAGTCAAGTAAATTGATATTCCTCATTTCGACCTCTTTAGTAATATCATTCTTAAATGTCCCATCAACCATTGTCAAGGCACAAGTATGATTCGAAGTTGCAATCGATTGTAGGTTAGAAGTATCACAAAAGGCACCCCTAAGAAGTTCTTTCCTCCCAGTTTTAATTCTGATGCTATTGTAACAGAGATCAAGTGTGAGAAGAGTCGAGTTCTTCTTCAGACAGGCAACGAATGAAGGGACGGAGTTGTCATTGAAATTATTGCCCGCGAGGTTTAGGTGCTGAAGAACTGTATTCCTTTTTAGAGCTGATGCCAATACATCCGCTGCTTTTGGAGGGAGCCGGTTACTTGCCAAATTCAATTCGGTTACAGCCGGATTCCCTTTGAGGTACTTTGCAATTATCTTTGCCCCAGCAATGCCCATACTTCCACGAGAATGGCTATTCCGACCTAGATCAATACAAGTCAAGTTTATATTCCCATCCTTGAGAAATGTTGGTACTGCTATCTTATTCCTGCCCAGGTTTAGTTGACGTAACTCTGTGTTCTTCGTTATCGCTTGATCAAAGACTTTACCCTGCAGTTCATTCCCCTCGAGACTGATAGTTGTCAATGCTTTGTTATTGGCAAGAAACTTAGCAACAAGACTAACACCCCTTTCCGAACTAATACCATTGTTATCAAGTAGTAGTGTCTCCAATTTCTTGCATCCAGTAAGTAGTGCGGCGAGCACATCGACACTCCCCTCGACTTCATGTGATGGAATCCCCTCTTGCCTCGGCACAAAAATCTTGCCCCCAAGATTACATTTGGAAAGATTAACAAAGTCAATCTCTGGGTGTTTCTTCATTGCAAGTGCCAACGACTTGGCAGCTGCAACATTATCCATCTTATTTCCGGATATATCAAGTGTTGATAATGTCTTATTCTTTTTAATAAACTTTGCAATACATTTGATTTCCTCTGATCCCAAATCAGTATTACTCAGCTGAAGAGACGTTAGTGTATCATCATTATTGATCAATAGAGGCATAAACTTGTCTGAGAAATAGGGTGAAGGTGGTAATACTATGTTATCAATTTTGAGAAGTTCTAATCCCTCACGATTTTTCTGTGCATTGCCAAACGCTTTACATATGAGAGATATAAGTAACAACATATTAGGTAATTGGTGTTAGAAAATGTATATGAATATAAATACATCAAATCTGATATACCAGATTCCCGATTGAACTGTAAACATCAACAAAAATATAGCCTAACGTATGCTCCCTTTAACTCCCAACATTTATAACAACATGAAATTAAAAACGTACCTTGCCACCGGGGTAGAATATCCTCGTGGTATGGAATTTTATTGTTCCACGTCCATTTCCTATAACTGTACGGTTTATACTTTGATACAAGTACAATGCTTTTCTCTTCTTCCTCGTTCTCTTCGTCCTCATCATCTTCGTCTGAATCATTTTGCTCTTTTGCTTTTGTTTGCTCATACAGAAGGCGTTGAAGACGTTCTAAATCCTGGGGTGCATTCCAGCTCGAGAGACCACGGTTCCTAAAATGAGAGGACCGTAACAGGGGTATACCACCGAGCACTACCTCGGGTTGAGGTATATTCCACCAACTCATTGTATTTTTTTTGATAATTTATTGGTGATGAATGTTTGTATGTTGATAAAGTATCGCTTCTATCTCCACGCCCAAAATCAAGAATAATATGTAAAAATAAGAGAGAAAGGAATTGTATGGTGTGTACAACCTCCTACTAGCAACAGTACAAAGCGGCACAACACAACAATGTGCTAATTGCTACCTAGAGAAAAGGAAAAGCTAAGGGGTCAGTCTATCGCCAATTTGGGCTCATGAGTCGTGTGTACTTAGAGTCGAGCAAGTGAAGTGATCTCGAGCAAACTTCATGAAAGTCAGTGGTTCCATTGAATGACTTGGCATTATGAGTATCAAAAGTAAACGCCCGATTAACAAAGACAATTCGACCGGGGTACTTAGCAGATAGTGTGTTAAACTCATCCAATGTTTCAACAACAAACCATACAGTGCGTGAGTCCATACCATATACTCCTTTGTTCTTGATATGTGCATCTCCATTCTTCTCATACTCTTTCCACATTGTTTGAGCAGGTGTTTGTTCAAGTCTTTCCATACAGTTCACAAATACCATAAATGCATTAGGGGATCGGATTCCCATCAACTCAAGAGTACGAACGAGATGAGCTGGGCCCTTCCCGACGGCGTCATGGTTGCCTTTGAAGTTATCAACAACAGCAAGTCGATGAGTGATCTTCTCCAAATCGGGATGACGTGCCTTCAACATTGCATCCCAAACAAAGCACTGTCGACAGCGGTACTGATGAGGTGCATTATCAGTCCAGTAGATGACACTCGTTAGTGGGATTCCAAGCTCTTCCATGAAGCGCTTCTTGTAGTGAGTGATGAGTTTATCAATGCAGGCATTGTGCATGGCATGATTTCCTCCCTTGCCCTTCGAGAATGTCTCGGCAAAGAAGTGGTGTACATCAACGGTAAATATCTGTGTTGTCTCGTTAGTTTCCATCACGACATCGCCATCCTTCTTTGATTCTGTGTAGCTCACTTCCCTTCTGTTCCAAATACATACAAAGTTAGCATTACTTGCATGACCATCGACAGATGAGTTCTTAACCTGGAAGGCACGGAGACACATTACGGCTGAAAAATCTGTGAGAATGAGTAGACATCCCTTAGCTAGGCGAGTGAAATCTGTATCCATCAAGTGGCGTATCCTTTGGATCTCCTGCACATGTGGTATGCATTTGTTCAGCTGTTTCTTGAACTCGGCAACAAGTTCCTTGACTGTCATATGCTTGGATGTAAGTTCCCTTTGTGTATTATCCTTTCCATTTGATTTGCCTTGTCGTCTTGCATCTTCCCACACCATCACTTCTACAGTCTCTTCGGCTACTTCTGAATCAGGACTTGTCAGCGACTCAAGGATGCCGAGAGACTTCTCTACACCACAGCAAGTACATCTCGGCTTGCCATATCCATCATGAGTACAATGCAACGGTATGAACTTGGGACACGGCTTCTCTTTGTCGATATGAAGCTCTGGCACCTCTTCTTTGTCACAACAGACAGCTTCTACCATTGGATGAGCGCCAGCCTTGCGTGTTACATCATAGAGTTCGTCATATTTGAGACCGTCTCCATCATACTTCTCAAGATCTTCTTTAACATCATTTCTCTTCAATACACCGAGAAGAGCAGCCATTATATGTTCTAAACCGGATATTTTCTCGTCGACACAGGATTCATGTAAGGGATTACTTACAAAGGTACCAACAGTACCCAACACATCAGACCAGACATCATATCCAACAGTAGCTCCATTATGTTTAGCTTGGAATCGAGCAAAATGATCGGAACTCAAGAAGAGAGAGAGTTGTTGCCTCTTGTTAACATTCAACCATATTCGTTTGTGAACGGTAGTTCTTTCATCTGTCCTTGGGTCTATTGCTTCCACAAGCCCTTGCTTAGTATCAAGTCTGGTATAGTTATCATCCAACAAAAAGTCATAGACAAACTCTCTCAAGTCCACTCTAATGAAATCTTTGCGGGTCTTCCTTTCCAATTGAGTAACAATTGAATCATTAGTGAGAATATCTTTCATTCTAGTTCGGGCAGAAGCAACTTGATTATTGGTAGTACCAATGAGTTTACTTAGAGCCGAGTTGGTGATATTGATGTGGGTACCATCCTCATTTGTATCACCAAATACACATGCAAGTACACTATCTTTAACCAAAGTTTCGGCAGCAATGGTTCTGGTACCGCCTTTGGGATTAGTATGATGAGCAATACACTGTTTGATACTGTTGAGAATGATATCAGCTTGCTTCTTATCATCCCTCTTGCAACTCATATCACTGATAATTGGTAGTATAGCTTCTTTGAGAGTTGCATTAGGTTTACGGCTGAGAACGAGTCTCAAATCACTAGCAGCTCGACTGGCATCTCCTTTACTGATAGTATGTAACATAACTTCAAGTTGATTAGCATCCTCTGTAATAGTAGATGGACTAGTAGGCTTATCAGTTGGTAGTGGTAGTGTCCATTGTTTAGAAAACATATAACGAGGTGCCATTATCTTGGCAGCTTGAACTGCGGTTGCAGTCTTGGTAACCTTGACTCGTTTTGTATTCCGTTGTTGTTCTTGTTCTTCTCCACTTCTACTTGTCTTGTTACCTATTGCAGTTGGGGTGGATGTGGTTGATCTGTCAACCTCTTGCATTGCAGTGTTTGATTTTCTAATACTATTTCCGTTAGTTGATACATTGTTTGTACTTTCTGATGCTGCCACTGCCGCTGCTGCTAATGGTGCATCTACCCCCGTATCAGCAGATGAAGCACGTGATGCTTTAGTTGATTCAATCATTGCATCTATCTTTGCAACATCTTCTGGTGGCTTTGGGTATACTATACAAATAGTTCTGAGATGATCATTTATTGTAGACTTTCCCAAAGGAAAACTTGATGCTTTAATAGCTCTGAGGATATCATCTCTTGCAAATGTCTTTCCTAATGTTTGTATTTCTTCTTTACTGTACCTTCTACCTTTCTTTGGAGGGTGTATTCTTGTACCACACGCAAGCTGGGGTAGTCCATTAATATTCGGATCATCGCCGTCATTTATTACAGAACTTCTATTATTATAACTCACCGCCGACCCAGCTGCTGGCTGTGGTATCGGCGGTACATCTTGATTAGTACTATCAGTAGATAATACACCAACATCCGGCGGCAGTAGAGCAGCACTTCCGCCACCGTCGGAGGAGACAACCATGGTAGAGGACGTCATATTGTTTGTCGTTGCAAAATTGCTCATTTTCAAGGCTAGCTCGGCGAATATCCGGCCAATCGATGTCCGGTTAATTCCCGACAACAGTATAGGTATATACGATATAGAATTACGATGATAGGTTTGGTTTATTAGACCATTAGGATATCTACATGGACCATTATATCACAATACATTCAGGTTGTTATCTTTAGTTTTTAGAATTAGTACACAGTGCTTGCTATGTACAAGCGATACGCTCACGGTACGTTCTGGCCATTTGGCCAGATCGTACCGTACTCCTAATCGAAACGTACTCTCGAGCTGATCGTGACCGTACTCCTTGTTGCATAAGCAAGCTCTATCGAAATAGGTATTCATTGCAGCTTTCACTGTAATATAGGTATAGCTGTTTCAATACATCCAGCTACAGATTAAACTATCTACTTTCTACTACTGCTCAAATTGGCACAAACATTTACTGACTAGTCAACAACATATAAAGTACTCCTCGATGCTCTCTCTTCCCAATGCCAATACTGCCTGCACCTTATACTTTATTCATATAGCAGATCAGCAGCACAGTGTTCACTATCCACATCACCTTAAGTCATTTGTACATATGATCCTCCCCTAATACCTTCTTCATTATCCATAACGGCATCGTCCACAGTTTCCCGACTCTTCTTATTCTTCTTTTCCCTCTTCTTCTTACCACTCATTAATACCCATCTTTCGTATATTTTCCATCGCAAATAGTTTCCTCCGAAGGAGATGAGGGGAATACCACCTCCGATTGCAATGTAGAAATATCTCCATGCCGTATATGAATCCTCATCATCGTAAACATCTTCAATGACCTCAATTTGAAATGTAACATATAAAGCTGCACCTAAAAGGAAGCATATCCAAAATAATGCAACAAATAACACACCCAACGATCGATCACGAGATAAGACCTCTGGCATTGAGACACGAGGATCATTCAATATATCCTCATCTTCCTCATCGGGCAAACCAACATTGGTTGAGAAACTAGCCCAATCTGCCTCACAATCTTTCTTGGGCTGACCACTGTATGGGTAGCCAGGCAATACCAATATACTAACCTGTTCTCTTGGATAACGATAGAATACACGAATTTTCTTAGATATAGTCCCAGTTAATTTCTTGCCCGTCCGCTCCTCGTAATCACAGGCCGGGTGATTTGCAACCCGTTCCAAATCATAAACAACTCGACCATAATTATTACGTAATGAAAAACCATTAGCAAACCATTGCCATGTATTCCAAAAACAATTATACCATGTACTTTCGGCTTGTGCTTCGGTATAATAACTTTCATTATATTCCACATTTCCCAATATTGTTATTGCCTCTGATTCATATCGTTTTGATAACTTACGTCGCTTCTTAACAAACCATAATAGGTACACGACCAATGCAACGAATATAATTAATGTAATTAGATATGTGTATTGTATATCCATTAATGTTATACGATCTTTCATATAGTTTGGATTATTTGGATTGGCTATGGTAGGTCTGTCGTATGCTAGATATAAGAAGTAGAGATAGACACATAGTAATGGTAGTGTCATTAATAGGAATTGTAGGATTGATCCTTTTGGTAGAGCTAGGAGTGGCACGTCTGCCACCATGATTTAGTGTTTTGAGATTTGTTATTTTTGTGATATGGTCGGTATATCTTCTGTGGCGCCGCTGTATTATAACTTGTGTTCGTCGAATATACTAAATATATATCACCATCACCTATATAATAATGAGAAGTAACTGACGCATCCTACTCTCGTGTCGGCCCCGCTTAGTAACTATGTACTTCTTCTCACTTAGGGCTCAACCTCTCCGAAAGCGAGGATCGTGAGTGTTTCTCTTCCAACTAAAAAAATGACAAGACCAAACGGTATCCTACAATCTCGCTCCTCCTGCTGAAGCTGTGTTGTTGTCGCCAGGCAATTGGGAATAGATGCAATGTACTATTGAGTCCTTTAGAGATGAAGTACAAAGTTCCAAGTATATGGATTGTTGGTCTATCTGTTATATATTAAAGTTCTCTAGCTTTCAATCAACGATGAATCTGTAGCTTCCTCTCATCCATTACTTGTGATTTAGTCCTAGTCAATGATCCTCTCATCTGACGTTGACGTCGTCTAGCAGAAGAAGTTGTTGACGTGATACTGGATGATAAGAGACCTAAGGTTCCACTGTATCGTCTAGACTGTCTTCTGGTATTGTTGTTGGATATGCCATCTTGTAAACCTTGGCCAAGTTTGTCTCCATTCTCCGCATCAAAATTATCTTCCTGCTCTCTTATATTTGCCAAGTCGTCAAAGTTACCCCGTAGTAATGACTTTGCAGACACATCTGAGGTCATACTTGTTCTCTTTGATGTTGTTTCTTCGTCTATTGGTAATGTATCTGAAAAGTTTGGTACCTGTTTCTGCTCCGAAAAGGGATCAGATGGACGAGATGCTTCTTCTTTAACTTCTCCATCTCCTTCACTAATACCAACAGGTATTAAATGTTGACCTCGTAAATTAGGCCGTGTATACATATCTGACTTGTTTATAAGATTCACCGGCCTTTCATCTTCATCAAAGAAGGAGCAATTGTCGTCATCATTCTCTGTGTAATCAGCTTTGACATGATGATCTATCACTCCATGTAGTACCCAATCTGCTCCTCTTTCTTCCTCTTCTGGGTCGACTCTCAAGCCTTTTCTTGGATCTCTGTAGTTCCGGCTCAATGATATACCAACAATGTAAAAGAAAACGACCGACCACATTAGACTCCAACCAATTGTGGCCACTATAGCAAGAAGCTGTAATCCTAATAGATTGAACCCTCCTCCTCTGAACAAACCATCTTGTATATCAATACTTCCAGGCAGCTGACTATCTGCCCAAAGTCCTACAGCTAGCAAACCCCAACAACCCGAACCTGCATGGACACCAATGGCACCAACAGGATCATCTATCTTCCAATGGCATATTAGGGTATTAAAACCAACCCCAACGAGTGCTCCACGGCCCCGATAGGAAAAGCATCGAATGTGTGCGTATAAGCGCAGCCTGGAGTAATTGCCACCAGTGAACCCAATATACCGTTGATCACATGATCTGGAATTACTAATTTCCACTTTGTCCTCCAAAGAGAGTATATAATTGCCGTTATACCTCCTCCAACAGTGGCATTGATAGTTGTTACCGCACATCTGATTGCTACTACCCAACGGTCATCTGTAATACCAAAGCTACTTCCACAAACCAATCCATCCCCACCATAATGCTAGTAGGCCTAGACATTGTGTAGCTGGGTTGCTTGGAAAGAAATCAGATATAGGTCTTGTCCCATCATACCTTCCCTTCCTGGGCCCCAAAAACAAAGTTGCAACTAATCCGTTAATACCACCAAAAAGATGTACAGGAGCACCACCAGCAAAGTCTCTTGCTCCCATTTGATATAGCCAGCCACTTTTATCAAAGACCCAGTGAGCAACGAATGAATAAAATATGACAGCTATCAAACTGTATAGCATGTATACAAAGAACTTTAACCTCATTGCAACACAACCAGAAACAATTGTAGTACTTGTAGCTGCAAAACTTAATTGGAAAATATATCTTGAGTAAAGTAGGCCACTATCGACCCCTTCATATCCACCATCAGCCAGATAAGGATATCCCATGAAAGGTGTACTCGGCTTACCAAATGAGATCCCATATCCAACTAAATAATAAGTCAATGCCGTAAATACAACATCAACTATATTCTTCATCATAATATTAACCTCAAAGCCGGGTGAACAACTACCTGCCTCGAGCATACCAAATCCACTTTGCATAGTGAAGATGACGAAGGATGATGTTAATATCCATGTAGCATCATCGGCATATCCTCGTGATTCTCCTTCTATCTGGTCTTCTGTAAATAGATTTCGGTCTATATTATCGTTATTAGTATGATATTGATTGGCACATGCCTCCCAAGTTTGACATTGCTGTTGAAACTCTTCCTCGCT
>Ga0214479_100117_pt1 | contig 47982 bp, 48 predicted proteins | sample M1_20Mar14CPVII9_5_FD_165054 | JGI IMG/M metagenome (GOLD analysis project Ga0214479, IMG submission 165054) | Marine eukaryotic communities from Monterey Bay, California, United States - M1_20Mar14CPVII9sort6BwellE14 | ecosystem: Environmental > Aquatic > Marine > Unclassified | place: USA... | reverse complement strand
TTGAAGAGGGTGATTCATCGTCGAGCAAAGGCTGGTCATAAATCTGGCAAAGTCCATCGTGGCAAAGGAGGGAAGGATGACGATTACTGTGATATGAGATTGTTTGAAGGTCATTGGGTATATGCTCAGGGTTGTGATGGTAATTCCTATGATGTTGTGATCTATCGTCATGGACGGAAGAAGTATATCTACAAAGAAACCGCGGTAAGAGTTATATTTGTTGCAGAGTAGTATCTCATTCCTTACGTCATGTCTTTATATATCAGTGTTTAGTTATTCATTGCATAATCTCTCATGATATTATATACTCTCATTTAACATCCACACAGGTGGGAGGAGAGTGTACTTCGGAAGGCAAATTCAAGCCTAAAGATCAACTCACCCTAGATGAGGAAGGAAACTGTATCCTTGACCTTATTCATCTCAAAGATAGCTGTGATGATAGTCGTTCTCTGTCGGTTCGTGTCGTGGCACCCAAAGAAGAAGAGAACAATGAGGTGGAGTGTTACAACTTTACTTTTCCAGTGATGGAGGGAATACTTTCGACAACAAAGATAGTCCTCGAGTAGCCATACCTGATGCATCAGGCGATGATGAATCTCGACGTATTCTCCATGAACAGGCTCGTCGTCGGCTTTGTGAGAAACCAGAATGTTCAAAAGAATGTCAAATTACACAAAAAGGCAGAGAATGTTGTGAAAGCAGAGGGATTACAAATGAACAATGTAGTTTAAATGGCCAAGGAAATACCTGTACTTGTACCGCAGATGGTGGACGTGAATGTTACATTGAGATGCGTTGCAATAAAGAGTACTTAACTTGGCAGGACGAAAAATGTAAGTATAAACCTGATAGAGTCTGTTTCGGCGAATACAGTTTATTCATGCCAAAAAAGATGCGAACGGTTTACCTTCATCGATGCTATAAAGATATGCCAAAAAAAGGCGGATTTTGCTGAATGTCTGCCTTCTTAACTTCTATTGAGTGGTGGTAGAGAGGCTTTTTGTCTTGTTGGGTTGCTTTTTTAATTTTATGTTGTCAAGGTATATAGATTAAAATGTTAATCATCAAGTTGAGCCAATAATTTCTTGCTTGTCCCTTGATTGAATATAAGCTTATGATGCCTGTTCATGCTATCGTAATAATAATAATAGATAGTAAACTCTAATATCTGTACGTGCCAATGCAGCAGCTTAATCTCTCTTCTTGCTTATATCATTATACAATATATTGATATCCCTCCTTTATATTATGCTTGATATTTGAAACCCTCAAATGCTGCAGCGGCTTCATCCCTCTGGGCACTCTTTACCTCACCCAAATACTTTTGATATGCTCGTAATGCCTTTGTGTAATCGTCCTTTGTTGCTTTCCCTTCAGAGTAAAGTTCTTGGATTTGCTTCAGAGATCCATTGTGACCACTTTCCACAGCAATCATGTAGTGTCTCAATGCTCTTTCTATATTGCCTGCACTGTGTTCAAACACACCAAGATTGTATCTCGCATTTGAACATCCTCCCATGGCTGCCAACTCCCAATAATGCAACGCCTTCTTCTCATCCTTTTCCACTCCGTAACCATAGATATAGGACCTTCCAATAGTTGTCATTGATGCGTCATGACCAATCTCTGCTGCTTGTTCCCAGAGTCCCATTGCCTTGTCATAATCTAGTGGACCATTCTTCCTTTCAGAATAGTATATCCCTAGTGCATGAATAGCTAAGACACCATCAGCATCAGCTCTTTTATGTAAGCGCTCGATGATTTCTTCATCCGTCATAGCTGTTGGGACTCTACAAAAAGGGCACAATGCATCCTCATCTCTTTTGGCAACGGCGTATATACATCCGCTGCATATAACTTTTCCACAGCATCCTTTATATCTACTCCCATCAGTATGAATTGGTAGACGCAGGAAACAGATGGGACAATCTTCTTTGAGTGAAGGAGGACCTTTAAAAAGTTTTTCATCATGTATCTCAGCAGCACGCTTCCTACACTCCTTCTTATGCTTTGATCGGTGAGCAATCTGACAATCTCTGCTACAATATTTTACCAACTTACATGCCGCACATGATTTTAGACTACCTCCTTCCTTGCCACAATTGGCACATATCTCCGTAGTAGTAGTATCAGAACACGATCCGCATATATTACTAATATCCGATATACTATTACAACTGATACCTTGTGTGATATCATCCACAATACTACTCGACAAAGCAGTGTCTTTGCTCATGATAATATTTTTTTTAATGTAGGTATAAGTTTTTGTTCAAGACTTGTTATGAAAACACAACAACCTTCTCCTCATACAACCAACAATTTTATCTATTTCCTATCTATTTCAAATAGTACGAAGGGCGATATTACTGCAAGCTAATGTAAGTAAACCAATCACCATACATCCTCAATCCTCTGTGTCTGTCTTTGCTCAATTTTTTAGCGCAATAGTTGTTATTATCTCATCTCGTATGATACTTCGCCACCACCGAACTAGCACCAATATGTAGATCACCGAACTATATCTTTCTCTATATCAATAGAAGAGGAGCACTTATCTATACTCCGGCACCGACACAACTCAATGCTCTGCCTTTGCTCAATTTAGGGAAAAAATCCGTAATAAATGGGCCAAAATACTCTATTTATCATTTAGTACAGTGTACAAATACGCCAAAAAATACTCTATTATTAATCAATACGGAGTAATCATCAAACGTGGTATCGAGTATCCAGATACCAAGTTAAGAAAATCGACCGTTAATTCGTGCAACGGTTCTTATCAACAGTGCAGTTTTCGCTAAATTTTGATTTTTTGAGTTACATTGCTCGCACTTCGTTGCAAATTATTGGACCATGATGAATGACATAAACTGCATTAGTGGCCCATTCATTGCAATAGAAACCGATACACAATATAATATAGTCGATACAAACAGCATACTAAAGTGCTAATATTAATAACCATCGGCCATTTACAAATCCAAACGAGATATAAAGAGAGAGAGAGAGAGTAGACATGATGATGTCTCAAACTAACAACTCCCTACAACTACTACGGCAGCTACTCATCATCCTATCAATCATACTGATAACAACAACATCCACTGCGGCTGCCAGTGATACCAATGAAGATAATGCACCAGCAGAATTAGTAGTTGGCCGTCAACTCCAACAAACTATACCTGAGCTACAATCCCTCTCCACGCCCACAACCTCAACAAAATCAACCGCCGGTTTCCTATTCAACATCCGTGCCACACGATCACCACTAATACTTTACGGATTAGGATTAAACTTCGTCAACTCTATCTATATCAAGTCCACTCCAAATAATTTTGGTTATAATGAAGGACGATATGCTAATGGTAGAAGATTTCGAATTGTAGTATATACTAAAGGTGGTACATTTGAGGGATATGAGAATGAGAAGGAGGAATGGAAGGTTTGGTTAAATACTACGGTTGTTTCAGGTAAAGTTATAGCTTGTTGATTATTGTTTTTTGTTTGTTGCTATATTGACGATTTGTCGTGTTTTTGTGATTTGGCCACTTTATTTGGCAAATATTACAGTGTACTAACAGAGAAGTTTTATCTCTCTTTCATCTTACATTAAACTGTGTGTGATAACACGTCGACTTCTTCTCAGGTGGTATTGATACATTAACTAATGTACCACAACGGTTTGCCCCGCTTATTGATAAAGATGAGTGTGTTAACTGTGATGACGGAGGAGAAGAGAATAGCAACGGGGATGATGATCCAAAAGTGGTACCAATTCAAAGTGATTATGGTACGAATGGTAAGTTGTTAACTCCACTTGAAAAGGAGTGGATGGGATTAGATACTGGAAGTAATGTGGTAAGGGTGCCCAAGTTGATTGTTCCGTTGAAGGAACGTCAGGCTTTTTATGTTAGGTAAGTCTTTGTTTTTTGTTTGTTTGTTGAAGAAGTGTGATTTATTGTGAGTGGGTTGTGGTTGGGATTGAACAACCACACGTTGATTACTGTGCATGTGTTTTTTTTACAATCTCACAAACAACTAAATAACCTCCATCCTCCCTCTCTTTCCTTGGCCCTTCACCTTGCCACCCAACTCGTTATGGAATTATCAACTTCTCAAAAGTGTGGAGGGTGGACCATATCTACGATATAACGATGCTCCCATTAATAAATGGTATTATCAGAATGAAGATTTAAGTATCTATAGTAGTGGTAGTGGTAAGTGTGTTTCAATGTTTTGTGTATTTGTGTTTGTGATTTGTGGAAAGGGTGGGTTTATAGGGTGGTTTGTGTGTGTGAGGTTGAGTTGTTTAGAGAGTTGGAGTTGTTATAATATGTAGAGTTCAGGCCTTTAACTATCCTCATATTCTCTAACCCATCTCTTCCAATCTCTCTCTGCCAACAACAACCATATATATAGCCAAACGTATGGGATGGGATGGGGCAACATTAAGTCCACGATTGTTTAGTGGTGCCGTACATTACTATACAAGTGATAAGGTATTGGACTTGGGTGATGGTGTTGAATTATTACCCGAGGGGATTGTTAGGTATGTGTTTTTGTGTTTCTGTGTGTGTATGTTTGGGGTGTTTTGTTGAGTAGGTTTAGGTTAGGCAGGGAGGTTGGAGTGGATTGAGGGTTGGACTATGATTATGTCCTCCTCCTTATCCGATGTGTCCACATCCGCCGCCTCAATCTACGATCCTTTGTTCTTCTTCTAACCCATATTCCTCTGTCCCTTCTCTCTCTTCATCTTCTATCCATTCCAAAACCAATCTCACAGTGATGAACCCACACCGTCACCATCCAAAGAGCCCTCTTCAAGTCCAATGATTAGTCCTACTTCTTCTCCGACAATCTCAATGACACCAACAATCTCAATGAAACCAACAAACAAACCAACATCCAAGCCAACTAATTTACCAACACGTCGACCAACATCACGCCCGACGTCATCACCAATCGCGTTTGATACCTTCACTACTGAATTCCTAGATGCACAAACGAAGCCGGTATTAGTCTACGCTGGTGCCATGTTTGATATCAAGGCACGGTCGGACATTGAAATCTCATCATTAGCATTCAATACCTGGAGTGTCGAAACATTAGATATGTCACTTTACATTAAGAATGATGGCACCTACAAAGGTATTGAAGATGACTTAAGTAAATGGACATGGTGGGCAAATGTTACAGTTCAGGGTATGGGATTAGGCAACCCAACAATCTTAGAACAACGTTCCTTTGAACCGATTATTGTTAAGAAACAGACCAAGTTGGGTATTTATCTAACAACATCAACGAATGGAGCCATTATGCGATTATCAAAGGGTGAAGTCGAAGGCCGGCCATTCGAAGCTAATAATGATTTAGTCATCTATGAGGGAGTTGGTAAACGTTATCCAATTGATAGTGGTACCATCCGACCACGTATGTTCAATGGTCATATTGGTTATGTGCCGATTAATATTCCCACACCAAGTCCAACGATTGAGACAAGTGATTTATGGGTTGCCAACACAACCTTTGCTCCATTACAAGATACCTACATCCAAAGAGGCAAGACGGATATAGTTGGTAAGAAGGCACAGCTCATGGTACGATCTAAACCAGACCGAGTAGCATTAATGAAGTTTGATATTCGTCCATTATTGATTGGTACTGATAATGCCCCTGATCAAATCTTAAGTGTCAAGCTACGCTTGTACAGTATGTCTCAAAGTGATTATGGTGGATTAGTCAGTATCATACCAGGAGGTAATATTAATGAAAAGACAGCAACCTGGGACACGGTACCCTATGGTAGCGAGAATGTGGGTACACCACTAGCCTCCTTCCGTTCTGTTTGGCCATATAAGTGGTATGAAGTTGATATTACCGAGGCATTTCGTGAGGAGGGTAATATTCCTGGAGTGTTCTTACTCCGTATCTCATCAGATCAAGAGAATGGTGCAATCTATCGTGCACGGGATGGAGGCAGTCCCAACGGTCCTCAACTTGTTGTGAACTTTGCATATGAACCATCATCGAACAAGGCATTGGCAAAGTTGTATGGGTCAAATGCTCCGTCTCAATCACCAACAGTCCGACCTGAATGGGCTGATGCTGTCGTGCCGCGGTCACCGGATCGACGTTACTTTAATTACAACCCTCGAGATTCACGATATGGTCCGCGTGAGTGGGATAATATCTGGCCTGATGGAGAACTAGCACGGTTACGGAGGTTACGACTTGATATTAACCGAAATAGATGTATGAATGGTAGTAGACAAAGTCCACAAAACTTGTGTGAAACAGATGCCAAGTGTGAAGAGTTTCATCAACCAAGGCCAAGGGTGAGTGTCGTTGTTAGTTTGTTAGTGTTGCTTCTTGAGTGCTTTCCTCTTCAATCTAACCACCTTCACCTCCACTTTCTATTCATTCAACATTAATAACAACACAGCGTGGACAATATGGACTTGCCAAGCTCAATGAAACGATTGCTCGACCAACACCCAAGATTATGCACAACAAGCTTCGTCTTGAGTACAAGGAACGAATGTCCGAGATGCAAAAGCCCATGCCACCAGGCGTCGATTTTGCTAGGAATGGTTTCAATAGTGGCATTCAAGACCTTGTCCATATGGATATCAAGGTTCCAAGTGAGCATACATTGTGTAATAAGCGGTATGATGGTGAATTTCAGCAGTACTACTTGCATAGGGATGGAAATCTTGAAGTCATGGCACTATTAATCGAGGCTGATGCCGAGGAAGATAATATGCATGTTCAAGAACTATTGGATTTCTTTCAACAGAAGTTTAATCAAGATTTGTTCATGTGTAACAAGAAACAACGACGTGCACGAGCCTTGTTTGAAAGCCGTAGTGGTAATTCTGGTACTTCTTCTTCCAAACTTCGAGGCAGTGGCAGTACTATTCAAGAAGAGGATGACTTTGATTCTGATAATGATATTGATGATGCATCAACATCACCATCATTTGGTAATATCATTTATCAAACGATTCATGATCGTTACCTCAAGCTTATTGGACGTCAAACGAAGAAAATATCCTATTGGGATCCTCTCCAGCCTGGGCCTGGAATGTGGCAATCAGTTCATTTCTGGTCATACTCTGGCTCACTAACCGAACCACCGTGCTCAGAGGGAGTTAATTGGAGAATAGTTGATGTTCCTGTACACATTAGTTTGAAACAACTCTGGCAGATGAAGAAACTCATGTTTGAACATGTCGATCCAGACACTTGTCAAATGACGAGCTCACACTTTGAAGAGAGTGTTGCACGGCCAATACAGCCGTACAGAGGAGGAGCACAATATCGATGTCGTCGATCGGATTATGCCAGCGATGTTGAACGTATGGCCAGTGGGAGAGTGAAGGGATTTGTTTTGGAAAAGAAGTGGTGGGGTGTTGACAATTTGGAATACGTGAAGCCCGAGTTCCCTGACGTGTAAGAAGGAGGACCTGGGCGAAGCGTTGTTTGTTTCAATTGTCTTGAGAGTATCTTAAATGTTTGATACCGTTCGTTGTGGAAACGTTCGGTAGATATGATTTGTCTTGTAGAATAGTTTGATAAAACAGTAGTTTTTGTTTTGACTCAAGATCAGTATCAGCGTTATATTAGTACTACCCCCCTAGATAGATAGTTGCCTCAACTTAGAGTACAGATTAATCATCATCATTCTCATCCTATAAAATATTATATGGACAGCTTTCATCACCTTTAACAATTTCATTCCTATATTGCAACCCTTATGCACCATTCAATCAATAATATTTGTAATCTTCATGGAAGGCAGCTGCTTTATCCCTTTGACTAGTCTTAATCTCGCCCAAATACTTTTGATAAGCTCTCAAAGCTTTCACGTACTCATCTTTTGATGTATATCCTTCTTTGTAGATACTCAGAATCACCGTCAAAGAATCATTATTCCCACCGTCAATAGCAATCATTAGGTGTTTGATCGCTCTATCCATACTACCTGCGCTGCATTCCAGCTGGCCTAGATTGTGCCTTGCCTCTACACATCCTCGCATAGCAGCTAGCTCGAAGTAATGCCTAGCCTTCTTCTTATCCATTTCTACGCCATGACCATGGTAATACAAGTGACCAATCTTGATGATTGAATCAGCACATCCAAACTCTGCCGTCTGTTCCCAAAGTTCCAATGCCTTACCATAATCTTGTGATAAATCATACAAGCCTTCAGCATGAAAAGCTCCAAGAGTGTACATTGCTTGGATATCACCAGCATCTACTCGTGGCATAAGTAGTTCCATATATTCCTCGCATGAATTAGGTCGAGGTGCTCTACAGTTAGGACAAGTCCGTGGGACGAGCTCTTCCCACTCCGCCGCACGGTTGAAATCTTCTTCGTGTAATCTAGCAGCATAGAGACAACCACAGCATACCATCCCACAGCAAACCTGAAATCTAGAGCCTGATTCTAGAATTGGCAAGCGTTTATGACATATTGGACAATCTCCCTTATGTCCCCGTACCCAATGGTGAGGAGGTTGTTTGAATAGCTTTTCATCATACAATTCAGCAGCTCGTCTAAGTTCTTCTTCTTGCAATTCAGCTGCTCGCCTGAGATGTTCCTCACAATCTGCTTTATGCTTTGATTTGTGTTTCTTTTTACATGCCGCATTGCAATATGTCACTTGTTTGCATTTGTTGCATGTATTGGTTGCACCCTCCTTGCCACAATTGGCACATATCGATACCTCCGCGACACCACTATTAAGTTCCTTCTTCTGTACCATATCGCTATCAGCAGTATTACTCGAAGTATTATCAGCTTCAATCTCATTCGTTTTGACACTATCTAAATTTTGATCACATGATGTGCAGTTTCTCTCGGAGATTGTATCTTCTTCCCCACTGTTCATATCACACACCACCGCTGCTGATATACCACCATCATTGGATATATTAACACTACCGATGCGTTGTGATATATCTTCTACGGTACTACTCGACAAAGCAGCTGTTTCTTTGCTCATGATGTATTAGTTGTGATGTTTTTCAATAGAAGGATACCTCTTTGTATAAATATAATAATATATATTATTACTATCACCGTAAAATCACTACAACGACAGATTACAAGAGCTTTATATCGACGATATAGCTGCTGCTATCATTAGCCACGAGGAGGCGAAATCAAGCTTACCTCATCACCCCCAACAAAATATCAAAGAACAAGAAAAGAGGGATTATCCTATTTGGCGAGTAAACCATCGCCGCAAGAGGGTCTGTGATCTACTTCTATGCTTCAATGGATATATCTAGTGAACATGTACTCTATTACATGCGTTGATAATAACAGTATATTATTTTCTACCTCCAACTTTTCATGCCATCTACCACCTGGTTTTGATATCCTACTGTAGATAGCCACTGTAACTTTAACTTCACACCCTACATATTACGTAGCAAACTATCTATCTATTTAATGTATTTGTACCGAACATCAAAAGCAGCAGCTTCATCCCTCTGGCTAGTCTTAATCTCATCCAGATACTTTTGATAAGCTTGTAGTGCTTTTGTATACTCATCTTTTGTCGCATAACCGAGCATGAAAAGCTTCTTTATCTCCTCCAAAGAGTCATGATACCCCCCTTTGATAGCAATCATATAATGTTTGGTAGCTCTATCCATATTACCTGCATTACTTTCCATGACACCTAAGTTGTGCCTTGCATGTGCACATCCTTTCATTGCTCCTACCCTGTAGTAATGCTCAGCCTTCTTCTTATCCTTTTCTACTCCATTTCCTTTCGAATATGAATTGCCAATAGTAGAATATGCATGTCCAAGATGTAGTGTCAGTTCCCAAAGTTCCAATGCCTTTTTCCAATCTTTTTTGCCTTGAGCATAATGAACTCCAAGAACGTAAATTGCTTCGGCATCATTCATTTTCACTCGTTTCATTAGTTGTTCTATATATTTCTCATATGATTCTGTTGCTTGGGTTTTGCAAAAAGGACAAATACCAACAATCTTATTTATTTTTTGAACTGCATAGATGCACCCATTGCATATAACTTTCCCACAGCATGCCTTGTATTTCCTACCTGAACCTAGTGTTGGCAAACGTTTGTTACATTTTGGACAATCTCCAAGCGTAGGAGGTTGTTTGAATAGTTCTTTATCATACAACTCGGCGGCTCGTTTAAGTTCTTCTTTCTGCAATTCAGCAGCACGTCTGATAAGTTCCTCGCACTCTGCTTTATGCTTTGATTTATGTTTCTTTTTACATGCCGCATTGCAATACTTCACTTGTTTACACTTGTTGCACATATTGGTGGCACCCTCCTTGCCACAATTAGCGCATATAGGCACATCCACGTCACCACTATTAACTTCCTCCTTTAATAACATATCAGATTTAACACCGCCGGAAGAATTATCAATTTCAACATCATTCGTTTTGACATTATCCAATTTTTGATCACATGATGTGCACTTTTTCTCGGAGATGGTATCTTCTCTTTTACTAGTGTTCATATCACGTACCGCCGCCACTGATATACTACCATTATCAGATATATCAACAATATCTATACCTTGTGATATATCATCTACAGTACTACTTGACAAAGCAGCTGTTTCTCTGCTCATGATTTTATGTGATGTTTTTTTTAGTAGATCAGGATACCTCACACTCTTGTGTCTAAAATAATATATATAATACCACAGTCGTAAAACCCCTACATACTACAACGGCATATCACAAGAGTTTTAGTTATACTTATCGACGATCTAGTGCTATGTTATAAGCCACACGAGAGTTGATTGGACTCCTTCCAAAACGGCTTAAGGAATATGCTGGTGGAGGCGCCGTAAGGAAAAAAAGGAAAAGAGGAAAGAAGAGGGAAAAGAGAGGACAAAACTAGCGTTATTAGTTTAGAATGCAAATTTGAATTGACCATTCGAAATCAATCATAAGTTAGTGCACCATCGCTCACTACTACCATTACTTTTCTCACGTACTAATACTACGAATACCTTGCCGATCAGCAGTCTAAGAGAGTTATTAAATCAAACGACTTTATTATAATGCAACCGTTTATTCCAGCAAGGTTATATTCATATAATCAACATGCACAACACACACAACACACACAACACAACAACTAAACATCATTTATTTATTGTTTGATCAGGTTTGATATAACAATATCGAGACTATCGAATTAACAATGTATTGAACATATTAAATCAAATGTTAAAGATAGCAACGATCCCATATACGTATTATGTATTATTAATACGTATATTAATAATTCGTAATAAAGTGTGTTTGAGCAAGACGTGTTGCAACATCAATTATCGTATCAAATGAACGATTGGTACTCATAATATCAAATTAATACAACGTTGGCGGTGTTTGTTGTTGTATGTTAATGTTTGTCGTGTCGGTATTCGTAGCAAGGTTGGTTGGTTGATATACGTTAATTATATGTTAGTAGTGGTATTTATTGTTGGTTAGTCGGTGTCTGGTGTTAATGTTATTTGGTGGTATTTTATTTAATAGTTAGTTGGTATGTATTTAGTTGTGTTATATGTTAGTTATTCGGTATTACACGTGAGAGGTATAAACGTTATATAGTTGGTTGTTATATGTTAGTTTATTGGCAATATTTGTTAATTGTAGATGATTTGTTAGTGTAAGGGTTGGTGATGATTCAGATGTTACTGTTACTTATACGGACTGTTACGGTTTTACAGTTGGTTTATACACATGCATATACAACAATCAGCCTTGTGGGAGAATGGTAAGAAGTTATATCGTTTGTGTTTTATTTACATTTACTTATTTAATCCTACTTACTAACGAATATACATGCAATTATTGCCCAATACACCCCCCTTACAAATATAACCATTGTTTCCACATTTTCCACACGACCTTGGCTCATTCGTTTTGACATTGAAATACTCACATCCTGCTCTACCTGCCCTCCCCTGACCACGACAATTCAACTTATGATGAAGGTATCGAGGATCTGTCTCCAAATCTCTACACAAGCCACACGATCTGGGTTTACGTTTGCTTGGTCGTGGCAGTTCAAGTTCAACCGTTTCACATTCGCTAGTACTGGATCCTATTGTGAATCCTCCCACAGTCATGGCTCTTGGCTGATTTATGATTGCCCGATGGTCTGGTTGATGAAACATTGGCGCCGGTTGTATCACACTACACCAAGGAACACCGAATATAGAAGTTGGTAGTTGTTGTTGATCTTGCTCGGTAATATTCGTTGGTGGTTGTTGTTGATCTTGCTCGGTAATCTGTTGTGATGTGGCTGCCTCTGTTGGTGGTGTTGTACTAATTTCATCGATTTGACTTTGATGGGTAGGTGAGATCTTCTTGTTGAGCTCCTCCAACTTCGCCTTTTTACTTGCAACTCTATCCTCACACTCTTTAGCTCTCTGATTCCTCTTCCATTCTTCTTGATGTGTACGCAGATGAGACGGAAGCTTCGGAAATGTATGTACTCCATCAACATACTTGCACCAAGCTACTGCAGCGGCATCATCATCTTTGAGGATGCTAGCATCTGTTTCAGTGACGAACTTGGCATATGTCTTACGTTCTTCTTCTCCAGTGATTGGTAAGAACGGTAGTCGAGAACCCATTGCTTTGGCAAGATGTTGCTGATCTTTTGTAAGTTTGATGGTTTTGTCATCTAGTTCTTTACATCGATTCTCAACTGCCTCTTGCAAACTCTTTGTCTGTAACGGAATGGTATCAAAGCTTTCGTTTGTGAATTTGTATTCGCTTGTATTGGTCCATTCAGGGTAAACAAGCAAACCATGATTCCGCTGTGCAAGTGATTGGTACAAGTCAATTAGCCAAGTATCGTAATGACCTAGCTTGTGAAAGCCGAATCGTCGTTTCTCGGCAACTTTTTGGTTATGCCTGTGCCTCCTTTCACGCAATAGGCAGTCTGACATAGTGAGGCCTGTTGGCCACGAGTCGAATGTGGTGGTGATATTCTTATGGTAAGCTTCTGTTCGATTTGTGCCACGGCTACATTCAAGCATCTCCAAGCCGTACCTGTTTGTCATGACAGTACCATCAACTCTCATCTTTTTGTTGTATAATTCAATTCCCGGCGGGTCGGAGTAGAAGCCAAGGAGAATCTCTTTCAATACGTTATTAGCTTTTGACCACGCCCTCTTGTTGAATAACGGCTTTTTTGTTTCAGAATCAACAACGTCGCCATAAGCTACATACACTGCACGTACTCTCCAGTATAGTATGGTTGACTCCGGCACCTTACGATCGACACAATCCTTAAATAGTTGAGTATTGAAGTACTTTTGTTTCTTTATTTCGTCTTCTGTCATACCACTCTCTCTCATCTTATCCTCCAACTCTTTCAATTTCTGTGGATTCCATACAAAGAATGCCTCTCGAAGAGCAACAAAGAATGCCTTCTTTGCCTCATGCTTAACGGGTACTTTTGTTCGATCCATGGCATGAAATACATCTCCAAGTACAGAAGAAAACCTACGTTTCATTCTCTTGGGATCTGGAGGCGAGCTGAGATAAGGTGACTCTAGAACAGATCTCTTGTTCTGCTGAAGAATGTCAGCTTTAGAGAGTGCTGAGAAGAGATATTCAATGTCAGCCGAGGTAAGTGTTTTCGGGGGTGGTTCATCTTCTAGCTCTTCTTCCTCGCTATATTTAACATATTCAACGTCTTTGTCATCATCGTCATCATCGTTGTCATCATCGTCTACTGTCAAGTCCATATACTCGTATCCTTCCAATGATGAGACGTTAGGCCTCTTCCGTTTACGCTTCTCGATTGGCGGATCATCTGTAGACGGCTTAGATCGAGGTTCTGACGTGCTCGTCTTATCGATTGTCGTCGTCCGGATATTACTTGAGGCAACATGTTCCTTAATCATTCGGATAGGAACGATGATACTTTGCCCCGCCGGCATATCACCTAGAGTAACGGCAGCCCTATTGTGTTCCCATTTGTATCCTGGTAAGATCAAACCACGTGCATAAGTCTTCTCAACCTTTATCACATAGCTGTTTTTACCTGCTCTCACTTTTTTCAAATCTTTCTTTCGTCGTTGATATACAATCCCATCTGGGCACGTACATAATGGTTCAGCAACAGTACCAGTGGCGGCACGAGTAGCCATGCAAGCAGCACTTCCACTCCCAGGTATCAAGTCAATCGTTCTACCTAAAGTCACCTCATCCGGTGTGAGCCGACGGGTCAAATCAGGCTTCTTTACGAGTTCTTCTGCCACCTCAAGTGAAGCCCCAGCATCGTTAATGGCATAATCAATTTGAGCTTGTGTCAAGTCTCCGTCCTTCTCACTCCAATCTGATACTTGTAACGTTTTGTCCATTGTCACCTTAAGCACACGCTCACACAGCACGGACAGTCCAACACCACCATTTTGAACAACATCTCTTACCCGTGCAAACATACCAAGATTGTGAACATTCTTCCTCTTCCTTTGATCAACTTTCTTCAAGTCGACGACGTGAAAGTCTCGACCAATGTACTTCAAGTCTGTACTAACATTGACACCGTAAATATCAACTTCACTTGCTAGTAGAGATTCAAGGCGTGTAGGCAGGCGCCTCAACTTGCCAACTTTGAACACCAGACCAATCAACTCTTTGTCGGAGTTACGGTAAGCAATTTGTATTGTCTGTATGCTTGATGAGCCGGTTTGCATCCCGGTACTAGCATTGACGTTAACATTCCATTCAGCATCTAACCCAATTCGATTACCATCCAATCCCTCACGCAGGGCCATCACTAGTCGCTCGATTTCTGTTGTTGTCGATGCAACCTTCACAACTTTGAAGCGGTCAGAGGTGTAGAATGGCATCGAATCCTCATCTTCGGCGAAGCTAATATCACCATTGCACATGTCATCATACTTTTCTTGTTGTACTTGAAGAGATGGAAGCTCCCTTGGATAGAACTTATGATCGGCAGCTGGATTGTCGGTAAAGAAGATACGTACCTCCGGCAATCCCAGCTCATTTGTGGTAAGTTTGAATGCCTCAAGCGCTGACTTCATTTGTTCATGACTGTCAGTGTAAACATGAAACTGAATACGAACCTCACCTATTTCATTTACAGCAGTAACCAATCCTTTGAATATAGGACGTCCATGATAACGACACAAGTGTTTAGCCTCCTTATAGGATACATCCCAATGAAGTGTCTCTGCTCCACGCTTCTTAACTTCCATGTCCATATAGTCACGAAGAGATTCGTGATGTAACTTGTGTACAGCAGCAAGATATTCTCCACTTGGCACTATGCCATGATAGTGTTTCTTGTCACCAAAGCTGGTAAGAGGTGTGTATTTTTTATTTTGTTCAATCGATTCTCTGTTTTGTAGTATCATGTTCTCATGTTTAATGCACTGCATAGTATACTCTTTCGAATGCAACTCGAGTAGCAAATCAGAGAGTCTCTCGGGTCGGAAGCCACCATCAAAGAGAGGACGCATCATGTTGATAATTGTCTTATCAAGTCCTGCCCGCCAAGTAAAGTAAGCTGGAAACTCGGTCTCTCCTCTGTTATACTTGAACAAAGGTAAGCTACGCTTATCATACCCCATGAATGTGTAGCTTCTTTCGTTTTGATCTTCTTCGGGTATTGTCATATTAATACCTTGCTGCTCTGCACTTGCTTTTAGACTTGTCTTTGCTTGCTTGTTAAACTGTTTACATTCGTGGCATATGTATCGTCGGCTCATGATATAATATGTTGTGTTGAGATTGACAACAAGTCTTGCATGGTGGTTGTCTCGGAAACAATGGGCTCCAACACGGGTGTTACATTTGCAATGTGGGCAGGGTGGCATGAACGTATTACCAGGATCATTCCAACGTATATCTGGTAGCCAAACGAAGATATCCCTATAGTAGGCATCATAATGATTAGGTAAATGGAGCTTCTTTCTAATTTTAGATACATAGCTCGTACGTATCCACCAATCATTTTTCTTTAATATGTCAAGTAACCATGCATCCAATTCTTTCCCACTTAATTCAATTTGTAATCTCTCTTTAACAGCTTTGAGATATTCTTGCATAACACCGTTACCTTCCACGGGAGGGTCATCGGAATCATTCTTCCCCCCCTCTTCTTCTTCATCGTAATCAAGATTTGCAACAATATCATGCGGAGTTCTTGTTTCTAAAGGTGGATTATCAACTACTACGTCTTCATCTTTATCATCTTCTACGTCTTCATCATCTTTGTCTTTGATATCAGAAGGTAGATTATTTTCAGTACGTAGTGGTCCAATAAATCCAACATTCGTATTGGTATCGTTATTGTTTGTAGCTTCATTCGTATCATTCATTACGTTGGTTTTAGTATTGCTAGCATATTTTCGAAAGAATGGTTTTTTCTTTGCATTCTCCTCTTCTTTCTTCTTCTTTTCAGCATCTGCCTTAGCCTTTGCCTTTGCAGCCTCTTTAATTGGTTTATTCCTTTCTTTTGTTTTTCGGCATTCTTCTACTTGAGCTCTTACTTGCTGTGCAGTTTGACGACGCTTACGTTTTGTTACTTTTTTATTACTACCATTAGATGAATTACCATTAGATGATTTACCACGAGAAGCAGCGGCAGCAGCGGCAATCGCCTTTGCTTGTACTTCTTCATATGTTACCGATGGTTTATTTTTTATGTATGGATTCTTTACTACAGTACTAGCGGTATCATTACTATCGTTTGCATTACCTTCGCCGTCATCCATCGTACTAGAGGCAATAATAGATAGATACGTATATATAGTATAGAGACGTCCTTTATTAATATCAATATGGTTTATGTGATACAACTTCGTCTTAGTAGGAGTTGTTAATGGTTGGTTTTAGTAGGGGAGTTCCTTTAGGTTTATGCAGATCTACGTATCGACCTTGTGGATACTAAATAACGTATATATATCCACTTTAGTAACGTTATATACCCAATTAGTAACGTGTATATAACGTTACTGAGTAACGTATAGTACATAACGTCATTTCCAACTTAGTTAATTCACTACAGCCCCAAACGGTATTAATAGTTAATTTTAGTTAATTTACCTAAGCCCAAGCGGTATTAATAGTTAATTTATGGCAGCCCCAAAAGCAAATCACTACAGCCCCAAAAGAACTAAGTGGCCACCATCAAAACGTAGGAGCCTCCAAACTGCCAAAAAGAAGTGTAATTAATATAGAATAAAATGGCGAGCAAACTGTCTTCTTCTTATATATTGACGTGATTGGTGATATCACATCCTCTCTAGAGGTACTAGACGGATCTATTACATGTGTTGATAATTACACTATATTACACTTTCTATCTCCAACTACTTTCCACTGCTATCTATATCTACCACGGATTTTGATAATCCTACTTCTACAATATCGTTGAGTTTAGCCACTTTAAACTGGAGTTGATTTGTAACGATACCACCTTTGATAAGGGAAGAAGACAATACCGATAACTCCAAGTACAACAATGGGAATGAAGAAGACCAACGACCACATACTTTGTTTCTTCTTATCAACCACAACTTCATCATGTTCATCATGAACATTAATAGCAGCTGACGAGTCAAGCTGTGGCCCGAGATATACAGTCTTGATCAAATCTGGGACGTTCTCTACAAACGTGCCACTATTCAAGGCAACTGATATCAAGTGCAACATCTCATGATGAACATCTGGTACAGGCAATCCCATTGAGGTTATCACTAACCGTGTACTCCAGACTGTACAACCATTGGCATCAGATAATGTCGGATCACAGTCACTTGTTTGGGATGTAATCTCACTCCCATCTTGAGGATATCGTACTTTGATAACTTCTCCTCCAGGGCTTTGAGGCTCATCATTACCATGTTCTAATACACTGCCACTTCTTAATAAAAACTGTGAAGATATCTTGTCATCATCACAGCTCAGTGTTGACTCTGCCACATAATATAGAATCCAATCCTCCAAATCATTCATGTAATCATGGTTTGTTTGTCGTGACTCGACCGCATATACAAACGAAACCTCGAATTCATCTACAGTTTGAGAAGAGTTAGTATTGAATAGTACAAGATTCTGTATCTTTTCATTGCAATTGCTTTCATACACTGGTTCAGATCGGCGACGAGCCGCGATTGAGGACAGACTAACCGATCTTGTCTTCGGGGTAGGAACGGGTGATGTTGAAGGCTGACCACTAGGCTCATATGAAGGCACATCTGATGGAGGAGTACTGGGTTCAAATGATGGAGTCTCTGATGGATGCATAGATGGTTGTGGAGAGGGTACTGAAGAAGGAATCTCTGATGGTTGTTGACTAGGGGAATCAGAAGTTAATTCCACACAAAGGTCACAAGAATATCGAAGAAGTGGGGGAGGGAGGGTGGTTAGTTTTTGTTAGTAAAAGTGCAAAACCATATCATATGCACAATTCAACTCAATCCACAACCATGTAAGTACACATTCATAACACTTGGTTTCACAATCATAACCCAATGCCTACATCAAAAGGGTGGTCTGTGACCATTGTGACAATTAACTTCTACTTACCTAGGGTCTGTTGATGGGGTATGAGATGGGATAAGGCTTGGCGTTTCAGATGGCCGATTGCTTGGCTCAGCTGATGGAGTTTGTGAAGGTCGACCTTCATTTGATATTATACTTGGTTCCGCACTCATTGATGGTATTGTTGATATACTAGGATTAGCGGAAGTACTTGGCTGTGCACTAATGGAAGGGAAGGCTGATATGCTCGGGGCTACACTTAGTGACGGTGCAGCTGAGATACTAGGAGCCGCACTCTGACTTGGTTGAGATGATTGACTTGGTGCAGAACTTATTGACGGCCTAGTATGGTTGAATTGAGATAGGAGATGAGTCAGTGCATTAGATGGACTTGATGTAAGGCAAAGGAGTCAAACAAGATACTTACACTGCTGATATTGATGGTTCCTCGGTAACAAATCCAGGAGCTAGAGTTGGTGATAAAGTCGGTGACAAGCTAGGTGAATAGGCTAAACAACGAAGATGATGAGCAAGTGTTCGTGTTAGTTAGATAGAGGTAAACATAAAGGAGTAAAATCAATTAGATACTTCACAATTCAGACATAATAGACTCACTTGGCAAACCCGTAGGCATGAGTGTAGTGGGTGTAAGAGTTGGCAGCTGAGTTGTCAAGAGAGTGGATAGAATTTGCTGTTAGTGAAGTGAAAACAAACATATAATAAAGCATTTCATGTTCTCTCCATTCGCTCTTCTGTCTAGGATACCCCGAGGTATCCTAAGATGTCTTTACCAAAACGATAACACATCATCTTGTACTTACCAGAGTTGGCATGAGAGTACTCGGTGGCAACGTACTGCCTAAAGTCGGTGGTAATGTACTACCAAGTGTGGGTGGAAGAGTACTATCGATTGTAGGCATCTCCGTCCCAATTATTGGTGACCGAGTCGGACTATCTGTTATCACCGTTGGCATTTCAGTACCCACAACAGGCGACTTTGTAGGAGCGTCTGTAAGTATAGTTGGCGGGTACGAAGGCGATAATGTCGGATCCAACGTCGTTGGCTCTAACGTACCAATAATCGGAGCCTTCGTTGGCATCGTAGTTGGCATAGGTTCCACTATTATCAATTCACTCGTACATGTCAATTCACTCAGCTGTCCAATAAAAGGTAATCCATCTTCATTCTTCATTAAATAATCTATTCGGTACTTATCACGATATATCACATTACTAAATGGAGTTGTTAATATGTCTTGTACAGTAATGGTATCTTCTAAATCAGCCATGATTCGGTATGATATTTGAATGACAAGGCCCAAGTTTAGATATGGTTCATTCGCTGGACATGAAGTTTCTCCATTCGTTGCAAATGTTGGTGTAAATGTATCAAGTAAGGTTGGTGCTGATGTTTCAGAGGAAACTACTGGAGCTATAGTTGTTGGACTAATTGTTGGACTCTCAGTATTGATGACTGGTGCTTCTGTAACCGTACTTGATATTGAAGGAGCTGTGGTATTGCCATCATCAGTGACAAAAGTAGGCGAGCTAGTATTATTACTAACAACAGATGGTGATGGAGTGCCATTGATAGACACAGGAGATGATGTGTTGGATAATGATGTAGGCTCTAAAGTCTCAGTAGTAGTTGGTGACGAGGTGCCGTTAATTGACACGGGAGAAGACGTCGTGTTTGATAATGTAGAAGGACTGGGAGTGTTGATATTTGGTGAACTTGTCACTTCCGATGGAGAAGGTGCTGTACTGTTGGCATCCGTCGTTACCAATGGAGTCGGACTACTGCTATTGCTGCTGCTGTCTACTACCGGAGCGGTTGTAACTGTCTCGTTGTCAGCCACTACTGGAGCGGTTGGTACAGTCTCATTAACTCCAGGCTCACCAACAGCTGGACTGACCGAAGGAAAGTAAGTAGGAAACGGAGTCGTTGGAGAATCCGAAGCAGAAGGAGACTTGGTACCCTCTTGTAATCCCCTTCTTCGTCCCTCTCCTCTTCGTTGTAAATTATCAACTTGATATTGTACCCACTTCAATGTACTATGGAATGAATTATGATGAGACTTCTTCTTCTGTCTTGGCCTACTTTCTGACTCGTTTGTTGGCTCGTTGTTGTTGCTAACTTGATTATGTACCCAATTCAAGGTACTAGTACTATCATCTTGATATGACCTAATTCTAGACCTTGGATCATTCTCATGATCTAACCAAACAAATATATCATCTTGATCTTGATCATCATTCCAAGTAAAGACATCATCATCCTCTTCATCATACTTACTACTTCCACTTCTTCGTAATGGACCATCCAACGACAATGAGGGGGCAGTAGAGGGCCTCTGCTCATCAACTTGAAGTTGACTAACAATTTCAACAACTGCCGTAACATCAAACACTCCATCTCGAACAATATCAACACTAGCAAAGTTTGCTTCATTATAAAACCATTCTATATAATCTGACGTACGTTGTTGATATATTAGTATGCCTGGTTGTAATAGTCCCTCGTCAGTATTGGTACTAGAAGAGGAGGAGGGAAGACCGTATAACTCCATGTTTAAATTGTCAACTGGTACTGATATAGTTAATACAATTGGACTTAATGATGGATTGGTAGTTGGTATACCCGTACTTGGTGATATTGAAGGCGGTGGAGTAGGTGATAGTGTAGGACTACGTGTAGTATCGGGTGGTAATGGTGATTGTGTAACAGGATTACGACTTGGTTCGTTCGTTGGTACATTTGTAATTGGACTTGTTGAGGGAGATATAGTCGGTGAGGAAGTTGAGGGTGAGTTTGTGGGTTGAATTGATGGTGATGATGTACTTGGTGAGGTCGTTGGAGACTTTATTGTGATGAGATGTTGAGGAGAAGGTAGTTAGAAGAGAGTTAGAGCACGAAGTAAGAGTAGTCTCATAGTTCACAAAAGACTCTGAGGATCTTGAGGTATCCCAATCCTCAACAAAAGAGTGCTCAATGTCTTACCTTTGTTTGTCCAACATACGTAGGTCCAACACTATAACTCGGCATTTCCGTAGGACTATCCGTCGTTGGCCTTCCCGTAATCATCTCTGTCGGCACTTCCGTAGGCTCATTTGTTAATTGCACATCACTAGGCCCGCCACTTGGCAATTCACTACTACTAATTGTAGGTACGCTTGATATTGTTGGATTACTACTTGGAAAGTATAATGGTGTTGGTTTTAATGATATTGATGGATTATTACTTGGTGAATTTGATGGTTGTATTGATGGTAATTGTGATGGTAATGTTGATGGAGATTGAGAAGGATGTTGTGAAGGTTGTACTGATGGTACTTGACTTGGTAGATTTGTTGGTATGTTGCTCGGAGATTGTGATGGAGTTATACTTGGCAACTCTGATGGTTGATTGGATGGCTGATTAGATGGTTGATATGAAGGTTGTGTAGATGGAGTTGTACTACTTGCTAATGTTGGGTCTTGAGTTGCTATATCATCAACAGGACGTCTTGTTGGCTGTTGCTCTATTGGAGTAGGCTTTTGACTAGGTTGTATTGTTTGTTGCTTTTGTGATGTTGGTGCAAATGACTTATGACTAGCTGCTGCCTTCCACCAACTTCCTCCACTCTCCCAGGTATCATCTCCACTGCTACTACTTGATGAAGCCTTGCTCGATTTGCTATTTCTTGATGTTGATTTTGATGAGCTACTTGTACTACTACTTGACCATCCACTACCGCCACTGCTATTTGGTGTAGCAATCCACGAGCTACTACCCCATAAATCCGAATCCTCATTATTCCCATTCTTATCATTGTCATTAGCAGTTGACTGCTGCTCGTCCTTAGTAGTATAAATTGGATGACCTAATATCTCCTCCCATTTATCTAAATGTTCATTTATTTCTTGCCGTATATCATTTAATACCTCGGTTCTATCTCCTACAGTTGTTTGCTGCTCTATCGGGGAGGCGTGCTGCCAACTGCTACTGCTTTGCCAATTACCATTATTGTAGTCTGTAGATGTTGTAGAGGAAGTATCCTTGGAGCTTTTACCTAACTTTCTTCTTCTTCTATTTAGTTTCCTCTTGTGATTCTCTATTCGAGCCTCCACTTTTGATTTATGAGCTGTGATTGACGACTGTGTATAACTCGTTTCATCTCCATCATGCAGATTATTGCTATGACTACTCGAAGAAGCGTGTACTACCTTGTTATTAGTTACTGCGCATAGAGTGATTGATATTATTGTTAGTGTTGTGTAGAGTATTACTACCCTTGATATATTTATTGTCATGATATACTCTCTCTCTCTTTTTTGTATTATTGAGGGGAGAGAGCCGTACTTAATGTCTTAGTCGTCGCTCGAGTATTGAGTTATCTCGGCCACACACCCCTATAACATATCTCCTTGTTTGTCGGGCGGGGGTTGCTGCGTCTTTTATTTTTGTTGCAATATTGTGGTCGACGATGTGTATGTGCGATTGACTATTAGATTGCAATGATCCTCTACTTCAATATATTTTGTCTTATACTCAGCAGTCAATATCTCAAAATCTCTTCCCTATAGTAGAGGATTAATAACGCTGTATTGCCTTATCATTAAGCCTATTATTGTCAATGCTTATCAATGCTTATCGTCGTTCAAGCTCTCAAATAGGCTCTCTCATCGTCGTTCGTTACTCTCATGGTGACAGTTTGCTCGCCATTTTGTCACTTCATTTTCCCTCCCTTTTTATTAGTTAGCAGTTAGTTGGTGGCAATAAGATTTCCTCTCTCGTGTGGCTAATATAGCAGCTAGATCGTCGGTTAAAGCTCTTTTCACCGTCTACGTAGTGGTTTCGCGGTGGTGGTATTAATATATATATAGACACAAGAGTGTGAGGTATCCTTTCTACTAAAAAAAACATCACACATCACATATCTCATCATGAGCAAAGAAATAGCTGCTTTGTCAGTCAGTATTATGGATGATATAACACAAGGTATCAGTAGTGTTGATATATCTAATAATGGTGGTACATCAGTGGCGGTGGTGTGTGATATGAGCACCGGAAAAGAAGATACCATCTCCGAGAAAAAGTGCACATCATGTGAGCAAAAATTAGATCATAAAACAAATGATAGTGAAGTTGATACCTCTACTACTGATATGGCTGTATCTAAATGCGCAAACTGTGGTAAGGATGGTGCTAGTAATACGTGCAACAAATGTAAACAAGTCAAGTATTGCAATGCTGCATGTAAAAAGAGACACCGACACAAGCACAAGAAAGATTGTGAGGAACATCTTAGACACGCCGCTGAATTACATGAAGAAGAACTTAGACGAGCTGCTGAGTTACATGATGTAGAATTATTCAAACAGCCTCCTCCTCTATTGGAAGATTGTCCGATCTGCTTCCAGCGTTTGCCATATGTAGGCACGGGAAGGAAGTATCAATCATGTTGTGGAAAGATCATATGTAGCGGATGTATTTATGCTGTAGAATTTATAGATGCATTGTGCCCTTTTTGTAGGGAGAATATGCCTTCATCATTTGAGGAGATTATCGAACGGGCACAGAAGAGGGTGGGTGCTGACGATGCTCAAGCAATGAGTTTTCTAGGAGGCTACTACTATGATGGGTCACATGGTTTGCCGCAAGATTATGCAAGGGCATTAGAATTATGGCATCGATCAGCAGAGCTTGGTTGTGCCGAATCGATGTCAAATATTGGTAGAGCATATTACTTTGGAAACGGAGTAGAAAGAGATGAAAAGAAGGCTGAGCATTACTACGAGCTGGGAGCAATGAAAGGCTGTCCACATGCAAGGTTTGCTCTGGTTGCGCTCGACGGAGAGAAGGGAGACATAGATTTCGATAGGGCACTGAGACACTACATGATTGCAGTGGAGGCTGGCCACAAAGACTCTTTAGAACAGATACAACATATGTACACGGGAGAGCATGTAACAAAAGATGATTATACAAAAGCATTACAAGCTTATCAAAACTATTTGGATGAAGTAAAGAGTGGCCAGAGAGACGAAGCAGCTGCAGCAAGAGAGAGTTATAAATACATTAAATAGATAGTAAATCGTTACTAATTATATCCTCCAACCCTCTCTAACTCTAGTCTAGAATCGATCGTCATACTTAAACCTTCCTCTTCATCACACCTCTCGCCATCTACTCCCCGAGCCCAAGCAGTTCTCCATCAATCTATCTACTCATTGTGACTTAACAATAAACACCCCTGAGTAATAAGCTGAAAAACTTTTAATGATGATGCATAGATGTTGTCTCATCTCTTTAGCGGGATTTCAATTTTCATAAACTCCTTGCAAAATGGGACGTTCAATCGCCAATTTATTCAGACATCAGTGCTAATTTTATTTATGTGTGGTACGGAGGTTTTATCGTATGTAGCAATGATATAGTAGCTGAATCGTCGGTATATAAAGCTCTTTATCGTCTGTCGTTTGTAGTGGATTTACGGTGGTGGTATTATATATATTATTATAGACAAAAGAGTGTGAGGTATCCTTAATCCTTATACTAAAAAAAACATCACATAAACATCATCAACATCTACAGCGCAGCTGCTTATCAAGTATTATGGATGATATCTCACAAGGTATAGATAGTGTTAGTATATCTGATGGTGGTATAGCAGCGGCGGTGGCATGTGATATGAGCACCAGTAAAAAAGAAGATATGAACTCCGAGAAAAAGTGTACATCATGTAAGCAAAATTTAGATAATGTCAAAACGAATGAAGTTGAAATTGATGCCTCGGCTAATGATATGATTGAATCTATATGTGTTAATTGTGGTAAAGAGGGTGCCAAAAATACGTGCAACAAATGTAAGCAGGTGAAGTATTGCAATGCCGCGTGTAAAAAGAGACACCGGCACAAGCATAAAAAAGATTGCGAGGAACATCTCAAGCGTGTCGCCGAGTTACACGATGAAAAGTTATTTAAACAGCCACAGCCAAAAGAAGATTGTCCAATTTGTTTCCTGTGTTTGCCGACCTATCATAAGGGGTGGAAATACATGGCATGTTGTGGAAAGATTATATGTAGTGGATGTATCCATGCACCTGTTTATGATGACCAAGGCAATAAAGTGGATAATCAAAAGTGTCCATTCTGTAGAACTCCATATCGTAAAACAGAAGAAAAAGAAAGAGAGTTGAAAAGAGTAGAGGCAAATGACCCATTAGCAATCAACACTTTGGGATGTGATTACAGAGATGGGACGAAGAGACATCGAGATTATACGAAGGCATTAGAACTATTTCATCGGGCTGGAGAGCTTGGGTATACTGAAGCATATACCAGCATTGGCTCTCTATATTTTAATGGAAAAGGAGTAAAAGTTGATGAAAAGAAGGCTTTACATTATTTTGAGCGAGCAGCTATTGCAGGAGATGTATATGCAAGGTACAATCTAGGTATTAGCGAGGAGGATACAGGCAACTTTGATAGAGCTGTAAAGCACCTTATGATAGCAGTAAGGAGTGGAGATAATTGTTCTCTGGAGGAAATTAAACGAATTTACTCTGATGGACATGCAACAAAAGACGACTATACAAAATCATTACGATTGTATCAAGAATACTTGGGTGAGGTGAAGAGTAGACAGAGGGATGAAGCTGCTGCATTTGATCAGGATTACAAATATATTGATTAGATATCTTAAAAACTAACTCTCTTCATCTAGTCTACTCTATAAGTAACCAAGATAAATCACTCAAACATCTTGGTGGTTTGTTCGCCAGTTTATTCTCAGATCTTCTTACTCTACTTTGATTTGTGTGCAAGATAGGAAGGAGACTCTTCGTGCTAATGATATAGCAGCTAGATCGTCGGTATATAAGCTCTTCTTTGAATCTGTCGTCGGTAGTAGTGTTATTTACGGCGGCGGTATTATATATATAAATTATAGACATAAGAGTGTGAGGTATCCTTCCACTAAAAAACAAAAACATCACAAATCTAAATACATCATGAAAGATTTTGGAACAGCTTTGTCAACTGTAGATGATATATCACAAGGTATAGATATTGTTGATATATCTAATAATGGTGGTACATCAGCGGCGGCGGTATGTGATATGACCAGAGAAGGAGATACCATCTCTGAGAAAAAGGGCACATCATGTGAGCAAAAATTAGAACATATAAAAACGAATGATATTAAAGTTGATGCCTTAGCTAATGATATGGCTGTATCTACATGTGCTAATTGTGGTAAGGAGGGGGCTAACAACATATGTAACAAATGCAAGATGGTTACGTATTGCAACGCAGCCTGCAAAAAGAAACATAAAACAAAACACAAGAAGGCATGTGAAAGACGTGTGGCTGAGTTGCGTGATATTGAATTATTCAAACAACTACCACCAAGGGATGATTGCCCAATTTGCTTCCTTCGTTTGCCATATCTTGGTTCGGGAAGGAGATATAAATCTTGTTGTGGAAAAGTTATTTGCAGTGGATGCATTTATGCACCTGTATATGATGACCAAGGTAACGCTATGGATAATGAGATTTGTCCTTTTTGTAGAATTCCGACGCCCGAAACAGATGAAGAAATAATAAAAGGGTTACAAAAGCGTGTGGATGCTGGTGATGCTATCAATCAACTTGGGTCTTATTACTCTAAAGGAATATACGGCTTGCCACAAGATCATACAAAGGCATTAGAACTCTGGAAACGGGCAGCAGAACTTGGTTATACCGCAGCATATTCTAATATTGGTGTTGCATATGACGGTGGAGAAGGCGTAGAAATAGACAAAAAGAAGTCTGTTCATTATTGGGAGCAAGGAGCAATAAAGGGATGTACCGGTTCAAGGCTCGCTCTAGGTTATATTGAAAAGAACTCGGGTAATATGGATAGAGCCATCAAACACTTCATGATTTCAGTTGCGGATGGTAACAATGGATCTTTAAAGGAGATCAAACAGCTATACTCTCAAGGGCATGCAGCAAAAGATATTTATACAAAGGCATTACGAGCGTTTCAGAAATATTTGGCTGAGATAAAGAGTAGTCAGAGAGATGAAGCTGCTGCAGCATATGAGGAATACAAATACATCGAATAGATAGTAAATTGGTTTAGTAGCTAATTCACCCAACTCCAGTAGGTCAGAATCGATCGTCATACTTAAACTATAAAACTAAAGTTCAGAATTCGTTTATCCCTACCGTATGTACTAACTCTTTCTCTTCACGAGAGTATCTACAGTGTTCTTCCCCAATTCCCCACAACCCATCATAAGCTCCAGAGACATCTAAGTATGAGTAAGTTAATGTGAAGAGTTCATTATCATAGATTATCACTGCAGATGCCGGTGGCTTGACTACTTGCTGTCAAGATCAAGGATACCACTTGCGGTCCGAGGTATCCTATGCATTCCCACTTTTCCTCTTTGACTGAATTGACTCTCAATGGAGGCGGCAGCTAATAACTACTAGTATATCAATAATACAACAACAATGAAAGTCTCACTAGTGCTAATATTCTTAAGCGGTAGTTGCAAGTATGGAGGAATCGCTATAGTATCAGCATTCACCAACCCACTAACTTTTACTTCCACATCAACACATCATGTCAATAAGAAACAAAGAAGACAGTCTACTAATTTATACATGTCAAGTACTCCACCAAAGAAGAAGAAGGTACTAACAGCAGCCGACGTTATATCCAAATCTAAATCCAACAATCAATCATCAGGCGATCCAGCAGCACCCAATAAAGACGAACAACCTAAAATGTTTACACCACAAATATATACTAAATTTCAATCAACACTCCTTCTATTAGAAAAACGTATCTCAAATGGTAGCAATAGTTTATCGAAAGATGAGGTAACTCAATTTGAAAATGAAGTTAATGATTTGGTGGAGGAGATGAATGATTATAATTTAGATCCAAAGGGTGAAGGTGAAAAGATTAAACGTTATTATGAGAGTTTGGAGAATGATGATAGTGGGGATGAGGGTGTGGTGGATGTTAAAAAGAAGGATAATGATGGTAAGTAGATATTTGTTATTAAACGTATGGTTTTAATTGCGTGTAGTGTCGACTTGAATGCTGTTGGTGCGTGTAAGGTTTGTCCATCTCTTCTGCTCATATTATGTGTGTCTTATAATTTAGTAGAACCAGCACTTCCTTCTCCTCCTGTGACAAAGTCAGTTGACAACACACCACCACCTGCTCAACAAACCAAGTCTGTATCACATATCCCTATATATCCTGAGGCTACATCTCCCGCTGATACTCCTGCATCTCCCACTGGTACTGCTTCAACTACATCTCAAACAAAACAAGCAGCAATACCAAAAGAACAAGAAGACATTGATGCCGAAACAATATCCAAGGGATATGGATTAGCATCTGGCACTAGGAATACATATGCTATACCAGGTATGGAGGAAATGAGTGCTGAGGAGTATAGAGATGAGTTACAACGGAGTATTAGTGCTAGGCAGGTATGTGTTGTTGTTGTTTTTGTGATGTGTGATGTGATAAGGTTTTGTGTGATGGGTTGTAATGGGGGTGGGTGGTTGAGAGGGAAGTGTTTTTGTATGTGGTGTAAGGTGACTGGAGGTATTGTTTGTGGAATGGGGGTATCGTTTTTGAAATAGGAAAGTCTCATAAACTCTCGAAACTCTTTTCAAACTCCTGGGGTTTAACAGGCAAAGAGGAGGAAGGAGGCACTGGCAAGTAATACAATTGGTAATCGTTCCTCATCGGGATATTTAGATGCCTTGGGTGGTGGGGGTAGTATTGATCCATTAGGTCGACAGGGTAATACGGAGAGTGGTGGTGGTAGTAGTACGGCAACTGCGGGGAAGGCAAGCCGTCCTGCAAGGTGGCAACCAGGTGGAAATAATAAAGGTGAGATGATTGATAGTGTTGTTGTTGATGATAATGTTGTTGCTAGTAGTGCTAGTGCCAGTGGTAGTGTTGTTAGTGCCGATGAGACAGAGGAGAATGAGGTTGTTGAGAGTGTTGCTGTTAGTGCCGTCGACGGGCAGAGTGGTGGTGGCAAGGGATCTTCTCTTAATCTAAAAGAGGAAGCCAAGGAACGATGGGAAAAGCAGTTGGCCGAAGAGCAGGCAATGTTGGCTGCACGAGAGAGGGATAAATGGATTGGCGGTGGTGATACGGCGCCGCCAGTGGAAGTCTTGCCTCAAACAATTCCACCCGTAGCTGAGGAGGAGAAGAAGGAGGTCATATCATCCCCATCATTAGCAGATTTATCAAAGAATATTCAACCAACCACCCTTGTTACATCGAAAGATAAGGACAATGTAAAGTTATCATCATTGGCTGATCTTGTGCCGAAAAAGGCTGCCGGTCGTTTCAAAGCAGGCAGTCCTGATAAAGTTCAGGCTCCTATTCAATACCCTCCGATTAAACCACGTGTAGTCGAAGAAGATGCACCACCTCCAAAAGAAGCCGCACCCGACATTTCTTCATTTAATGAAGAGGAATGGTTTGGTCATGCACAGAAACGGCAGCGTCCAGTACCCTCGAGTGGATCAGAACGTAAGCCGAGTTTCTTCCAAGTACATCAGAGTGGCAGCGGTGGCAGTAGAACGTCAACTACATTACAAGCTACCGAGGCATCTCAGAATGTTTCAACTGAAAGTACAACTAGTTTTGCCCATGGTGACGAGGCCAATAGTCAACGTGATCGTCCAGAGAAGGGCGGTGGAAGTTCCTCAGGTTTCTTTAATGTTCATACTGCAAGTGATCAATCAATATCTTCACGTACTACACCTGCACCATCATTGTACACAAAGTCGTTGGTAGACACGGAAACAAGAATAAGGCCCACTCCTTCGTCTGATACGCCCGAGTATATCAACATTGGAGATCATCGATCAGCTGGTGATACTGTGGATCCACTAAGATCTCGGCAATCATCGTCGTCTCAACCTGCTTCATTGGTTCAAACTGAGGGTCGTGCACGGCCGATCCCAACCACAGCACTGCCAGATTATGCCAAGCACACCAACCATCGTTCAGCTGGAGATTCAAGAACAACTCCAAGGAAGAAGTCATTAGCCTCTGTCTCATTAGTTGGAACTGAGGGGAGAAGTAGACCCGTCCCCACAACAACTTTGCCGGAATATGCCAAGCAGATTAATCACAGATCTGCTGGAGATATCAGAACAACTCCAAGGAAGAAGTCTATTGCCAGTGTATCGTTAGTTCAAACCGAAGGCCGTTCAAGACCAATCCCATCATCAAAACAGTTGTTCCAAGTTGTGGATCGACGAAGTGTTGGGGACGATCACGCTCTCACTAAGAATGCCAAGAAACGTACTGCTCCTTCATCTTTGATTGGTCTTGAACAACGGACTCGTCCTGCTGCCACAACAGATCATCTCAAAAGGATTCAGCCGACTAACCACAGAGGCCCTGGAGATTCAAATGCCATGACAAAAAGGGATAAGAAGATTGAATCAGCAGTATCGTCACTAATTGAGGGAGAGCAAAGAGCACGTCCTTCTCCATTATCAGATCATCTCAACAACATTCAAGTTGGACCGCACCGCGGACCTGGAGATTCAAATGCCATGACAAGAAGAGATAAGAAAATTCCAGTGTCTGGCCAATCTCTGATAGGTGCAGAGCAACGAGCACGTCCTTCCCCATCGTCTGATGTATTTGCAAATATTCGTGTTGGTGATCATCGTGGTCCTGGTGATGATAATGCCATGACAAGAAGAGACAAGAAGATACGAATATCAGGACAATCCTTATCAGAAGCAGAACAGACTGTTCGTCCCGCATCATCCTCCTCTGCTAAGCCACATAACTTTCAAGTTGGAGACCATAGAGATGTTGGAGATTCAAATGCCATGACAAGAAGAAAGGAATACACTGTCCGTGTTGCTACTTCTCTATCAGAGGCTGAACAAACAGTCCGTCCAGCGGCCACATCTTATAGCCGGCCTCAGAACTTACAAGTCGGAGATTACCGAGATATTGGGGATCAGAGGCAAAAGGTCCAGTCTTCCCCAGCGGCACCCTCAAGACTTGCATCACTGTCAGCGGACGAACAACGGCAGCGTCCAGTTCCATCGGCATCAAGAGGCAATGATAATATTCTTACTAGGGCTCTCGAGCCCATTGCCAAAAAGAAGAAGAAGGCTAGTAAGCCAAAGTCGTCCTCTATACCTCAAGGACCTCCCGAGCCTTCCCTAACATCTCTGCTGAAAGAGGATAAACAACGTGCATCTGATAAGACCAAAAAGTCAGAAGCCACAAGAATAGCATCCATTGCCGAGATGCCTCCATCATCCTTACATTCATTACTTCTTGACGCAGAACCACCAATTCCTGGCGGCACAGAAGAAGATGATGAACCAGTCGATGAATCTGAGTGGTGGAATGAGAAACCTGCAAGGCCTCGTGGGTATGTGAAGCACTCCCAGCCATTGAATACCTCGTATGTAAAAAAGAAGGTTGTGGCACCTCGAGATTATGGCGATGTCGTGTCGGCAACACAGCAACCTGAGGTAGAAGATGACGAGGATGATATTGATGAGGAGGAACGGTAGATCGAGAATCAAGAGGGATGATTCCGGAAGTACTCCACCTCTTGGCACTAGCACACACAGCATCTTCTTTTGTGTTCACATGTTTTCTCTGACAAACATTGTTTGCGTCCGTGTGCTTCTCGCTTATTGTATTCACAGGTGAGTAATTTGAAGCAGGGACAGTAGAGACATATACGAGAAGAAGGGAAGAGATTTATCTATGGGTGAATGGGAGGAGTGCAAAGTTCTAAGAAAATATAAGAGTTAAGAGATTCTAAACTAGTCTGAGATCTAGTTTACTCGTTGTACCAATGAACTGTCTATTTATAATATTTGTAGTTCTTATTTGCTGCCGCAGCTTCTTCCCTTTGAGGACTCTTCACCTCACTGATATACTCTTGATAAATTCGTAATGCTTTTGTGTAATCATCTTTTGTTGCTTTCCCATTCGCGAAGAGCTTTTGTATCTCTTTCAATGAGGTATTACTTCCACTCCTCACTGCAAGCATAAAGTGTTTGAGCGCTCTTTCCGTATTGTCCACCCTTTCCTCCACGGCACCAAGAATGTGCCTTGCAGTAGCACATCCTCTCATGGCTCCTAGCTCCCAATAATGAACACCTCTACCACAGAGATGTGCATTGCCAATATTATAATAAGCATTTTTATGACCAAGCTCTGCCGCTTGGAGCCGAAGTTCTAATGCCTTATCGAAATCTCGTGGCAAACCATACATACCTTGAGAATAGTAAAATCCCAAATTGTTTATAGCTTCGGCATCACCAGCATCCACTCGTTTCATAATCTGTTGGATGATCCGTTTACCTCCATCTGTTTCATCTTCTCTGAACATAGCCACCCTGCAAAAGGGACAAAGTGGTACAGCTGTTTCTGTTGTATCTCTAATTATTACCGCATGAATGCATCCACTGCATATAACTTTTCCACAGCACGATTTATACTTCTTTCCCGAACCAAGAAGTGGCAAACGTATGAAGCAGATTGGACAATCATCTTCTTTTTGTGGTGGTTGTTTGAACAATTCAATATCACGCAACTCAGCCACACGCCTCTCACATGCCTTCTTGTGTTTTGATTTATGTTTCTTTTTACATGCCGCATTGCAATACTTCACCATCTTACATTTGTTGCATGTGTTTTTAGCACCCTCTTTACCACAATTATCACATGACTCCTCCGCAGTATCATCGGTGCACGTACCACATATATCGATATCATCCCTTGTTTTGGTATGCTCTAACTTTTGATCACATGATGTGTCCTTTTTCTTAGAGCTCATCATTTCTTTTTTACTGGTGCTCATATCACATGCCACCGCCGCCGCTGATGCCCCAATATTGTTAGATAAAGCCATTGTGCCAATATCATTCGAGATATCGTCTACAGTACCACTGCCCGACAAAGCAGATGTTTCATCTTTGGTGCTCATGAGAACTAAATTATTATAAATTTTATTATGAGAATAACTCAAAGATACCAACCTCACTCTTGTGATATATACCCGAAATGACAGCCACTAAACTACTACCGATATAAGAGGTGTTAAACACAATTAATTACTCGACCATGATCCGTATTGAGAGACAGAGAAGATTGACCTATACCACCTATGATAAAGAGTCTCTCTTCTGATCTATCGCTGTGCTCTGTGCTTGGTAAAAACTTGGATGGTATCCTTTTGGTATCCTATCAATTACCATCTACAATTCATCTACAATGGACTCCCATGATCTCCGAAGCCTATCTCACAATTAAGTAAAGCTTCTCATAATAGGGTATCCTATCAAGTACTAATTCCTTTGTTTAATACGCGTGCTTTCGTTTTAAGAGAGATTTAAGAAAGGATACCCTTTTTAAGATTTGATGCCGGGCTAAACTTGCCACCACCCTCTCTTTGCAATGAATAAGCAGCTCAATACACTGTGTATTGACCATTCATAGATTGCAATTGATAGAGTATTGAGTATAGAGTTAGAGTATAGAGTATTAGACAATTGCAAATAAAGAATAGAAATATAGAGCGTCCGTCTACCGACGCCCGAGATTAGAAGATTTAAGGAGAGAGAAGAGAATTAGATAGAAGAGATATAGAATAGACGACGATACAATCATGAATCTATCATCAGCATTACCGATATTATTTTCTACCTTATCAATTATTATATTACCATCATCTAAAACGTTGGTTGCCGCCCAACGGGCCGTGGTTATTGCCCGACCTGATCGGCCTACAATATCGACGCTGGAAAGAACTGGCAATTGTGATTTTCCTGCTGGTGGTAGCACCAACAACAAATGTATTAGATCAGTAAACACTCCCGAAGTAATTAATGGAGTACCAAGTACCGCCGTTGGAGGTGGCAATCGTGATGATTGTTCAGGAGGAACCGGTGGAGGTGGTGATGGCGGTCAGTGTACACAAGATGATTTAAACGTTCAAAGTATTCGCAGGCAGCCGCCAGCTGGACAGGGTACATGTGAAATAGAAAAGTGTGAATCGTTTAATGAAGATACAGGAACATGCACTAGCCCTCTTCCACTTCCTAGACAGGAAATATATTGGAGACAATCTGCTACTAACCGTGTGTATACCAAAACGACTACATGTAGATACCAAGTATGCCAACTTGGGACAAATGATTGTGGCGAGGCAGAAGTTACTTGGACAATTAACCCTTTTCTTAAGGTCGAAAATCGTACAGGTACATTGTCTGAAGATGAAAGTTCTGTTGAATTTCGTGTCATCAGGGATAATGTTATCTCGACACGTGATACACGAGTTACACGAATTGTGTCACCCAACCCTGAGTTTGGAACATGTGAAGTTATCCCAGACCCTTCATTTGCTAACGGCAGGATTGTCCGTTACACAAGGCCAAGTAATACCTTCGATGAAAATGCTTTCAGTCCGCCGGATGTGACATGCATCTACGAGGTGTGTACTATCCCCTTGGCTGGTGAGACATCGGAATGTAAAACTGCCAATATTGATATTGATGTTAAGAAACCCCAGGCATCTACAACGGTCAGACCAAATACATACAATATCAACTTAAACACCGATGTAGTGGACAATCGAGTAGTACTTGAACCCCCCAAGTTTGAAAATCCCTTGTTCAATGATTCCACGAACCCACCAGAACGTCCACTTATTGTTGATAGGATTGAAGAACAAATCCCTCCTGGTAATGGCGCCAATGGACAGTGTTTAGTTGACTCTGCTAGGAATACAGTTGTGTTTAGACCTGGCAATAATAATCGGCCCGGTGTGTCCGTATCCTGTGTGTATAAGGCATGTACACGAGATAACGGTGCTGATGAGAATGGTCTCCCTTTGGACCCTAATCCCTCTGGACTTTCAGCAGATTTTGTGAAAAAGTGTGGTACAGCCAGAATCACCTTCACTTTCACTGATGGAGCTCGCGGTATTGAAGTTAGGGATGATGAAGTTACCCTCCCCCGAGACCGTAACTTAGATGAGCTAATAGACGTATTGGACAATGATAACTCGATTCCTCGAGGCCGTCGTTTGAGAGTAGAACAAATTACCGTAAACGTCCCTCCCAACTCCAATCGTGGAACGTGTTCTGTTGGCAGAGATGCAAATGATAATCCTGTTTTCGTTAGATACAGACGTCAGAATGTTGGTGATAACAGGCCTGTTCAATGTAGGTATGAAGCTTGTACGGATGACGGTGCTCCTGAATTTTGTGGCGAAGCCACTGTTACTATTAATTTTGGAGACGTGGGTCGCTTTCCTAGTAAGTTTGTGTATATTGTTCAATGTCCTTTCCTGTCTTTGCTCATATAACTAACCCTCATATATGGTATATCCACGCTTCTTCATTTTAACACAGCCGTACGAAACGATGGCAGCCGTGCCAATCCTCTTATTGCTGACGTATTCCCCGATCGAACCTTCTTTAACGTGCTTACAAATGATAATCCAAACCCAAACACGAATCCTCCAGGACCCTTAAGAGTAGAGGGATTTGATGATGTACCACCCCAAGCACTTAGAACCCCTACTAATGAATTGGACCAGTTCCTCCCAGGCCCAAGTTTTAGCGGTGGAGCCGTCCCTTTCATTGAAGAAGAAGCAGAGGAAGGAGGAGTGGCCGGTGGATTTAACCGCCAGCTCCAGCTTACAGAAGACGTGGAGGAGGAAGAAGTAGCAGGTTCAGGTGGACTTGTCCGAAACCGCAAGCTCCAACTTGCAATTGGAATCACAGCCGCAGGTGGAAGAGTAACCATCTCTGGCAATCCTGGTCGGCGTGTGCGTTACACCCCTCCTGATCGTAATCCGACATTTACAGGTCGAGATATTGCCATCTATACTGCATGTGATGTAAATGGATTATGTAACTCTGCATTCATATTCATTGAAGTACGACAAGATTCACCCACGTTTAGTCCAACACTGGCTCCAAATTTCCCGTAAGTATCTTTCAACTTGTTTGAGTAGTAGGTATCAATTTGTTTTGCATGCCTTAGTAACTAACCTTCTTCCTTTCATCTTTCATTCCTATGCATTAAAAGAACTCTGTTTCCAACTGAGAGCCCTACCTTGGCACCATCACTAAGCCCAACATTCCCGTGAGTATTCTTTATATTATATTTGATGTGAAATGTCTTGGAATGAATATTTCATAAACAGATCAATCTAACCCACTTCCTCTTGATATCTTTTTAGAACTTTGAGCCCAACCCTCTCCCCTACACTGTCGCCCACGCTATCACCCACACTTTCTCCAACACTTGAGCCGACACTTTCACCCACATTGTCGCCTACAATTGAGCCTACGCTATTTCCGTGAGTACTTTCTTCTTATGTTGAACTTGTTTGTGTTGAACCATTTCTCACTCTCGTCTTCTCCTGTTTCTCAATATAGTACGATTACTCCGACTAACCTTCCTACTTTGACACGTGAGTATTAATAGACTTTTCTGTATGCCTATGTTAATCAAATGTCTGTCTCTAATCTCTTATGTTTATATCCCATCTAAACAGCCACCGAATTACCAACCTTAATCCCTACAATTACTCGTAAGTTCATGGAAAGATATGTGCATATCATGTGTAATCAACAAATCCTGGTCTAACATCCTCTCTTTATCTATTGGTACCCTTTACAGCCACCGAGTTACCAACTATTACACCGACGGAGCTTCCAACGGCTACACCGACCGAATTGCCGTAAGTTTAAAGTTTGATCAACTTCTTGTATGGACGACTCATTTTGCATCACACCTTACCCATTCCTATTTCCTCTCTTCTTAATCTATTTCTTTGACAGTACGGAAATCCCAACAGAGACTCGTAAGTATAGCTTGTCGTGTATATCATTCTTCCCTCCAAACTATCGTCTTCTAATATTTCCTATACTTTCTCTATCTTATAACAGCTACCGAACTACCAACAGAGTCTCCAAGCTTTACGCCGTAAGTTTGTTCCTGTTTTGCCTTGTCTTTGACTCGCCATCTCGTCACTTACCAAACTCTTTCTCTCGTTACTCTTTCATCATCAACATGAACAGTACTGTAACTCCAACAATGTTCCCAAGTTTGAATCCTGCGATTGCTATGATCGATACCGATCCACCAACATCTTTCCCAACATTCTTCCCCACCCAATCTCCAACGGAGTATGATCCATGTAAGGGTGGCAAATGGAGTGGACCTGGCCGATGGTGGGGTTCTGCACCTCGATGGGGAAGCAGTAGCAGTAGTTCATCAAGCAGTGGCTGGAGTAAGAGTGGCAAGTCCAAGGGTTCCAAGCGTAGTAGGAACAGAAGTAACAGGTGGAGGAATCCATGTGTCTCATGGAGTTCTAGTTCATCATCTGGCTGGAGTAAGTCCAGCAAGCGTGGTAAGGGCCGTAAGAGCAAGAAGGGATACGGATGGGGAAGTAGCAGCAGCTCAAGTAGCAGCAGTAGTCATGACCAATGGAAGCCACCAAGCTATTCGTCGAGAAGTGGTCGTTATTACTACAAGGCTGAAGTGAATACTACTACTACTGATGCACCTGATGATTTGCTTATTGACTACCTTGTTAATGTCACCGATGTAACTGATGATGCAGTGGCTGACTACCTTGTTGGTGGTGAACCAATATAAATGAAATGATATAGTGTGTGAATTGTTGTTGTTTTTGCAGAGCCTGTGATGTATAGAATGTGGGGTCTCTATTGTTCAGAGGAGGGGTATGTATGGGTGAGTGTTATATGGGCTGTGCTTGTCTTGTTCGTCTTACTGCTTTGGCATTTCCTTTTGTACTTGGATCAAGTTTTAATATTCCAACAGGGTGGAGAACTAAACACTTCGAGAAGAAGATCAGTACCTAGTTTTACCAAATCCAATCAAGAAGATAGATAAGATTGAGATGACATGTGACGTACCATCTGCTACAACCCCAACGCACCCCTCGCCTGTTCAGTTGTATTGGGGTTCCCTCAAGAATGTTTGTTGGAGAGAGTTTATTTAGCAGATAACACGCTATTGATATATGAGATATGAGTTTTTTTTTGCGGAGTAGATTATGAAATGTATATTAGATTTGTTTTAGCCGGAGAGAGGAAGCATATAGATGTTTAAAAGATAGATGGTTGTTTTTGAGAGAGTTTATCATACCTGACTGTTACTTTTTCGACTATTACATACTGTACTGAAGTTAGTGTCCCTCGTCATCGTCACAAGAAGAGTCAACTCCCCATCAACTGAAACTATGAAGAAATTATATACTGCTAAAGTACCCATGCCTCGGGTGAGGATCGAGTCAAAGATTCACTACCCATCAGAATATCCTCATAATAAACTATGATAACCATTGCTTCTTTGTGATTCATTCCAGCCTTCTAATACTTCCACAACCCTTATAGGTTTCCTGCCTCACTCTAACATGGGAATTCCAAGAACAGATGAAGGCAGAAGAGCATATAGCACATAGCTCTAATTATTACATTTAACCATCTATCTGCTCTGGATTATCCTCCACAGAAAGATACTCTATATCAATCTATCAATCTGTACACTTTAATACTCTTCCAAAAAACTTCAATCTCTACATCCTTTCTATATACATCCTCTCTCTCTTCTTCTCTATCTATATCACTACTATGGCCGCATTTAGTCTATCTATATGTATCATCCGAACTCTCTAACAAATTAGTTCAAATGGATACTAAATCTCAATCCTCTATCGTCATCGTCTAATCGTTCATCGTTATCGTTGAGTCTTCGTATGCATCGTCATATAAACTTCTCTATTACTTGCACTGCTCTTCTTCTTTATCGACGATGCATTGCTGCTCGTGGCTGTATACTTTGCAGTACCACTCCTTCTATGAGTACTATTTCTACTTGTCCGAGCAGCTGTATCAGCCCAATTATTAAAATCTCTAATTGATGTATCATCTCTATGATCGTCCGTCATGATATATATTTATCGGCTATCTATTGTCGTGGTGGGGTATATGTGTCAATTGCAATGATATTTTAATATTATAGTCATGTATGAGTGACAACTTGTACTGCTAAAAACTAATGCTACAAGCTTCTTTAGCACCAACCTCGAGATATGAAGATAAAACTAATATGCCATTGTATGTATCGATATCGTTGGAGTCGATATTTAACTCCAAATCCAAACCCTGTTGTGATTGTGAGTTGTGAATGCCAATGCCAATGGTGTTTTTCATAGGGCAGGCATGTCTCAACGCTTTCTAAGCTACATCGAATATAGCAAATATTTCAACTGCTGGAGGTTGAGTGACATTGTTAGAGGTTTAACCTCTTGCTGCAATCGTAAACTAATCGTAAAGCGTCGTGCGTTCGGCGAGGTGCCGCTCACTCACTCAAATGGCAGTCGAGATTCACAAAGGAGACAGATACCGGATACCAAAAATGGTATCCCCCTCTCAAATAAAGGACACCCATCTCTTTTTTGAGGCTTACATTTTGTGCGATGATTGTCGCTGATTGTTTCCGAGTCAATTAAGAATATGTACGTAGGACATCATTACAAAACCCCAACGGCAAGAGCTGCTTCGTACTAAGCAAAGTTAAACTTCATGCCGAAGATTTCGATCGCTGATATTGCCTCTCTACTACAGAGGAATAGTACATTGATTTGTTGCTTCGATGTATGGAGGTTCAGCTGCTCAACGCACTCAACTCTAATGCAAAAGAGTAGCATAATCTCTGTTGCATACCCCCTACACGATGTGTTGCCATAATTCACAATCATCTCCAAATATCATCGTCTACAATCTTCATCTCGATTAACTCTCCTCGGCTTTATCTCCTATTCAATACTAACAATAACAATACAATAATCTATCAAATATGAAGCTCAGTATCACGTCTATCCTAATCAGCTCTGCCTCAATTGCAATTGTATCGGCAGGAACGAACAAAACATTAGCACCAACTCCAGGCATAGTCCGTCCTACAACTCCGGCTCCTATTACTCCCTTCCCTACTGAGCTACCTCCTGTAGTAAGTTTTGTATTTGTTGTTGCATATGTTATATTCATATATTGCATCGGGCATCGGATGTCGGCGTCGGTATATTCTGTTGTTCCGACATGACATCGATCATTACAATTCAGATGTATCATCGATGCTGTACAATACCTACTATGCTGTTGTATTCATTGCAATTGCAATGTGTTCATATAATCTAACTATCTATCTCCTATGCCAGCCGCCACCACCATCGCCAACAAATCCACCATTCTTCGCATCCGCACCACCATTCAACCCTCCCACACCCGGCTGTAATGATGGTACTCGTAAGCTTAGAGGAGGATATGGATCTAGCAGTGATGGATGCTTTGGAAAGTCTGGTAAAGGAAGTGGTAAGTGTTGCATATCTTGTGTTCATTGTTGATATTATACGAATCTATATTTTTGTACATATCTTGTGCACCTTTCTCATATCTCTTATATCTCCTCCATATACTCTTCTCCTCTCAAACTGTCTACGATACCAGACATGTCAATGCCAAAGTTGGATTCTTTTGGCAGTGGAAAGTCAGGCAAGGGATGCAGCTCGAGTAAGGGTGGCAAGGGAAGTGGTCATGGTGGATACGGCTATGGAGGATACGGCCGTAACCTCGGACATTCTGGCACCTCCAAGACAGGTAAAGAATCAGGAGGATACGGAAGTGGATCTGGATCATCCAAGGGCGGTAAGTCAGAGTCAGAACGATGTGGATGTGATAGCAAGGGAGGTAAGGGTGGTCATGGAGGATATGGTCGTAAGCTTTCTGGCAAAGCAAGTGACGGATCATACGACGGATATGGTTCTGATGGCAGTGGAAAGTCGGGTAAGGGATCGTCAAAGAGCTGCAGCTCGAGTAAGAGCAGCAAGGGATCGAGTGACGGCGGATGGGGGGGATCAATTCACGGAGGATATGGCAGCGGCTCGGGAAGTAGTAAAGGAGACAAGGGATCGAGTGATGGTGTATATGGCGGTTATCGTAGAAATAGGAATATGCGTGTCGTTGAGCAAGTGTCATTGTAAATGACGTGTAGCATGCGTGAAGTGTGATTAGGATGAAGTGAAGAGTCTGTTCGTTGTTAGGTTAGGACGATTGCATAGAGAAGATGAAGCCTTGGTTGGTTTCTATATAAGGTCTTCTATTGATGTGGACAAAGAAGAGAAATGAAACGATACATTTGAATCTCATGTGTCATCATACTGCACCTCATTCGGAGTTGCTTTAAATGAATGATGACTGTTTTCATGAGGAGTTATGACTATATGTTAAACTTAAAGGACTATTATTATAATCATCAACCTAGTACCTAATCAATCGTATGCTAGATGGTGAGTTTTAGTCTCTGTGGAGGTACTGTCGACTCACGAGAATCTAATAATTGGTATCATTTACACATTATGACGACTCCACATCTCATCACTTCTCCTAATCATATTCTAAGACTGGACCTTTTGGACCAGAGAACTCGTCAAAACTAATGTATCCATCATTATCTTCATCATCCATATCCCACAAATCATCCAAGCTCATCTTCCTACCAATCTCTTTAAAGTATGCTCTAGCTTCACGCTTACTAATCCTGCCATCCCTTGGATTGACATCAATTTTGATGAAATCGTTGGGAATCTTACCATCATCACTACTCCAATCTTCGTCGTCACTACTATCCCAACTATCATCACTGCTACTTTCATTCGGGTCAAATAAGAAATCTTCTGCCTTCTTCCCCTCACCGATACCCAAACCAACCTCGGATATAACACTAACTGTATCCCCAATATTAACAACCATATGCATCCAACGATGTGGTACGAACATCATCTCCCCGGCATGTTGGATACAGTCATGACCAAAGTTTCGTATCTCATATTCACGATCTGGTTCAGGATATAAGTGTCGTATCCACTCGGCACCTGTTATATGTTCATTATTCTGCGACGATACCTTGTGTTCCCAATCACGTGTTAATCTCCATTGACGTTCATTGTTACCCTTCCATCTTGCATGATCCCATAATATCCAACGTTTCTTACCAAAGATTACTGTATTCCATGCCTCACGATGATGATGGAATGTTAACCCTTGTAAATCACTCCCTATTGATATTGCCAAATGATCACGCCATAATTCACGATCGGGTTTAGTAACCACCTTCTTCTTTTTGGATGGTGCATATACTGCATTTGATAATGGATTATCAAGATAATCACGTGTTGGCATGGGAAAAGGATGACAATCTTCTAACATACCCTTTGGTATTGCAATTTTACGATCAAAGAAGTATTTTGTTGGATTGTACATGTGCTTTGTGATGAATTCCTATAGAGGTAGACAAAAAGAGTAAGATGATGTAATATAAAGGTATTTTTGCAAAAAGAGAGACATATGAGATGTGCAGCACATATCTCCGTACTCACCTTAACAGTCGTTGGTTCTAAATTCTTCCCTGCATCATCCGGACCCGTCTCTCCAACCTTTTTACCCTCACCCATTGTTGCCTCCGCGTCTGCATATCGACGTACCATTTCTTGTCTAATATAGTTTTTGTATTAGTAAGTAATGTAGTTGTATTTGATTTCTGAGTTAGCATATCATAGGTATTACACAAACAAATACAGACCAACATATCAATATCAATATACCAACTCAAACAATATAAACAAACATTGAAACTTACTTCTTCCAATTATGCAAAGCAGCCCAACCATCGGTAACATTCTTAACAATACATGGACCTAATTTACCCTCCCACCAACGTTTTTCTTCCCATTCCCTAACACTTATTATAGGTAAACCACATATTTCGGGTGAGTTGTCATGACCGAATTCAGACCAGGAGGTTGGTCCGTCTTCCCATTCTTGATTGTGATTGCCGTAGTCTATGTTATTGTCGGGTGGTATTTCCTCCCCTTCGGAGTTTACTGCAATAATTATTAGGATGGCAAATAGTAGTAGACATGTTTTTGTGGGACAAGATCTTCTTATCCGCCACCACCGCCGCTGTTTTAATAACAACATGATCAATTATTTATCTCTTTTCTAATGCAATATGTGGTCTGAATAGGAGTAATGCTCGCCGTATTATAATATTATGTACCTAACACAATTTCTATTTTTATGCAATTTATTATATACTCTTTTCTAGAACAACAATATGAACTCCGTGAAGTAACAGAGCCGTAGAAGTAACTTTAATGCCGTTGCTTTGCGCTTTTGTTTTGAGTTATGGTGAGTGACGGCCAGACCGTTGGTGACCGACCCTCAATATGGGCCTCCTCTTCACCTAGTTGGAATAGATATACTTTTGCCGTAATATTATGTGAATGATGTTACTTTATATGCCTTCTTAATACTCACAGCTGTACCGAAAAGATTGTGCGGAGCGATATTACTACTCCGACCGAGGTGACGTTCGAATCTTACAATGTTAGATGGTAGTGGTCTTGTGGTATCCTAGCTGAATCTATCGAGAATCGCGAAGAGTAGGCAAGAGATTCATTGCACATCTGATCACGGCAAATGTATTGACTGTTTCAATTATTAATCTCATATTCATATGTTTAATGAAAGAACTCGTCGGCGGCGTCTCAATCCCAGTAGCAGTAGTAACAATAGCACAACAAAACAGGTTACAACCGCCACTCAAAAATTTGCAACACAATCAACAAACATTATGATGGGCAGTAATGCTAGTGACGAACCTACCATGTCATGGATTATAGTTTGTGCTATTCTATATGTATTATCTGGTGTTACTCAGGTAAGTTTTATATTATACGTTATATGCATGCAGTGTGTGTATAGTATGTATAAAAGTGCATATATGAGCTTTCTCACTCCTTACTCTAATTATTATGAACATAGCCAATCTTAATGGTATACGCCAAACAAGCAGGATTATCAAATCCAAAGTGTCAATTATACATGCTATTCTACTATATTGGACCTGCGTTGGTTGCTTTACAGATGAAATGTTCATGTAGTGGTAGAGTTAGTAGTAGAGATAAGCAGATAGAAAAATTGACCACAAGATGTGATCAGAATACAAATGAAAACAACTTAAATTATGGCTCTGTATCGTCCTCCATTTCACCCTCCCATTCACATCAAACATCTCAGATAGACTCCTCGAATTATTCCAATCAAACTATAGAAGACTCAGATAGAACATGGCCAACGAAACCACTCTTCGTTAAAGCATCACTAATTGCATTATTTGATATATTTGCTCAATCAATGGTATACACTGGTAACAATTTAGCCGGACCTACCATCTTTGCAATAATCTATTCCAGTGTCACAATCTGGACAGCTTTGTATTCCAAAATATTACTAAATCGTATATTAAACAAATTACAATGGATGGGTGTTATATTAGTAGTTATTGGATTGAGTTTAACTGCTAGTGATACGAAGAAAGTTGGTGAACGTGTATTCTTCGGTGCCATGTTAATACTAGTTGGTAGTTCGTTTCATGGATTGACATATGTGCTAAGTGAACGAATAATGACTGCAGCACATGAACGAATATCAATTAGAGCTAATTGTGCAGTGCAGGGTTTGGTTGCTACAATTGTATTACTTATTTGGCAGGAAAGTCCGCGTTAGTACTTATTCATCATGAGAATTATGTCATGTGACTTGTTGGTGACCTATCTACTTTGTTCGGCCTTTATTTTGCCTTTGTTTAACTGACTTTGTAAGCCACATGTACTAACATATGTTACATTCGCATCTTCTTCGTCTTCATAAACGTGAAACGCGCATCTTCCAGATTGTTTATACTTGGCCAAATCGTCATGAATTAATATTGAAACCGATGAATGAAGCAGGCACCTCATATATACAAGCTATTGTTATATTAACATTGATCGCATTGGCAAATACATTACATTCAGTTACATTCTACACAACATTAAAACATTGTCCAGGAGGCTCGACATCTGCGGGTGTGTTGAAGGGATTACAAGCTGTGTTAGTCTTCTTAGCGAGTTCTCTGATACTATGCGGGCATATGGGTGGTATTGAAATGTGCTGGAGTTTGGAGAAGTTCATTAGTTTGGTTGTAGTTGTTGGGGGTATATTGGTATATGGTGCCTTTACAGAAACAAAGAAGATTAGTAGCAATGTGGTAGTGAGAGGATTATCCATGCCAGAGACCACGGCAAACAGTGGGTATGATCGAGTAGAAAATGTTGACAAAGAAAAAGAAGAAGTGGCGGATAATAAGAAGGTCATGTGTGTATGAAAAGACAACAAGCTGGATTAGATATTAAGGTATCAGCATGGACTTAAGTGGGGTATTAAGATCAAGCATCACAAACATCAGGAATAGGATGATTGTTATGCATCTCCTTCCGACCACGAGAGACAAACTCGGAGACAACTTCGGCATGACTTTGAATCAGTGCCTTCATACAATCGAAATCATCAATCCCCTGGTCAGTTACGACTTGTTCCAACGAGACACCACGAGCAGTTCCATCCGAATTGGTAGTGTTGACGACATTTACAAGTGCATGCATATCACTTCTATCAAACAGCTCGGCAAATAGATCGTCCCATCCTCTGATACGTCCACTCCCACTCTCCATTAGAGACATCATTTGCTCTACATGAGTTTGAATCCAAGATGCTACCTGTTCATCCTCGGAGTATGTATGAGATTGAATCCCTGCATCGGTGTTCTTCTTCTCCCTGGTGATGAGTTTACGATTGTCAATGAGGTTATGAATCAAGTCCATCATTTCCCCTTGGTGCATGCCGCCTCCTCCTCCGTGTTCCATGCCTCCCATACCGTGACCCCAACGAGCAGATGCAAGTGATACAGCCGAAGTAAGGAAGAGAACGAGTGATAGTTTCATCATAGTTTAGTGGGTAGGATGTTGGGTTCTAGCTTCAGTTGAAATTATGAGCTCTATAGAAGTCTGTTGAAGCACGGCTAGAAAATGTGATTGATTGGAAATAGCTGGAGTAAATGGACAAATGGATGGACAAATTATGAGCAGTACAGTCTTCGATAATAGCCCGAAAGGAAATCAAACCTAGGATCAATGGGAAGTCCAACTCGACGAGTTAGGGAGGAGGATACCAAGTTGCTTAAACTTAAGTCTTACTGTCGTTGTTGCTATACAATTAAAGACATCATCCGAATTGAAGATGAACTTTTAATGCTCGTCAATCGTTTTATTGTGGCTCATAGTATTTGAGTATCGATGATTGGGTGGTGAATAGGATAACACATCCTTTGACTTTGACTTTGTAACACGTAAAGTTGGAGAACAGCATGCTATTAATATCATATTTTGGTTTATATTATACAATTATCTTATCATAGGATATACTAAAACATGTCCATCATCTATCACTTCAATCAGCTGCAAACTCTCCTATATCTCCTTCTATCTCTTCATTGCAATATCTAATGCTCATGTTGTCAACCAACTGCTCCTATGCTTGTTTCTCCATACTTGACTTCTCTTCCATTCTTCTTGTACCCTATTACTAATACGGTCTAATCGTGTACTGCTTTTGTGACACTCGACAAACATCTTGGCATACACATCTCTCGTCTCTACACATGGAGTGATCTTTACAATTTTCCCATCGGCGACGACAGCCTCGACATGTACTACCATTCCTGTCTCTCCGTTGCACCAATGGACTGTATATTCTACATGTGTATCATCTACAAAGTATATATCCTCAACACTTGCAACCATTTGCTGTTCTAGTAGATGCTTCGTCATGCATATGAATGTATTCTTGTCCATTGTGTGTCGGCCGTCCCCGAGATGAATAAAGTTTTGGGAGAATAACGCATCAAATTCAGGACGTATATCACTAAAGTTCTTCTTTGTTCCATCAAATTTAGATAAGTAGTCGCATAATGGTTCCTCTATGGAGACTGATGCAAATATCACACTGCTTTGTCGGCGTAGTAGGGTAGACATATCTGTCTTCGCTCTTTGTCTTTGCAATTGCAATGCTTCTGCTGCCAAATTCGTCAACAACAAAGAAGAATGAGGTATGTAGAACACCGCCTATCGTAATCGATAGAGGTGTTATGTGCACGATAGATATAGCTATATCGATTTACATTTTTAGCAGATGATGTTCACACTTCCTTCTCCCTCTTACTTGCAAACAAAAAAAGACCGTCCTTCTGTGCAGTATCCTCCCTCAATGCAGGATTCTTGAAGGGAGATTGGTATCTGTCAATCACACAGACTACATTACGCTTCTCTTCTATCACCGTAGCTCTCTTTCTGCAGTATCATAAAAGAAAACAAAATGATACAACTGCTGTTTACAACGATATTCATCTTAGCCCTATTGGGTTGTGATTGTAGGGTAG